>Ga0209702_10000405_pt1 | contig 89101 bp, 75 predicted proteins | sample FRY01_FD_187210 | JGI IMG/M metagenome (GOLD analysis project Ga0209702, IMG submission 187210) | Freshwater microbial communities from Lake Fryxell liftoff mats and glacier meltwater in Antarctica - FRY-01 (SPAdes) (version 2) | ecosystem: Environmental > Aquatic > Freshwater > Ice > Glacier... | reverse complement strand
GATCTTTAAGCGCAGGAATGTGAGTAAAAGACACAGCCTAAAGGAGATTCAAATGGGGCTTTTGTCTACAGAAAATTTCGCACCACTTCTCCTTCAGACTTCGACCATTCCAAATGCGAAAACCCTGGGCGGTCACGTGGACCCTGGTCTGCGGGCTTTACATCGGGGCGTGATCGTGGTGTGGTGACCAGAGTCCCATTGAAAATCAGCCCAACCCAAGCCCCACGCCGCCATGAACCTGTTGATCTGCCGCCCGCCTGAGCTGTTCCTTTCCGCTGACCGCCGGGCATTCATTCGCACCTTTGGGATCGGGGCGGCCCTGGCGGCGATGCCGTCGGTCTTGGCGGAGCAGTTGGCGCTCACCCCGAGGCAGACCGAAGGTCCGTTTTACCCTGATCACCTGCCGCTCGACACCGACAACGACCTGCTGCGTGTCCACGATGCCGAGAAACAGGCGGTGGGGGAGGTTACGTACCTTGGTGGCCGCATTTTGAGCCCTGAGGGCGAGCCGATTCGCGACGCCATGGTGGAAATCTGGCAGTGTGACGCCACCGGCGTGTATCTGCACAGCGGGACCGGCGGCGACAAGGCCAAGCGCGACGCCGGGTTCCAGGGGTTCGGTCGCTGTCTCACCGGAGCCACTGGAGAGTATCTCTTTCGCACGATCAAGCCGGTGCCGTATCCGGGCCGCACGCCTCACATCCACGTGGCGGTCAAACTGCGCGGCCGTCCCAAATGGACGAGCCAGTGTTACATCAAAGGTCATCCGCAGAACGAGGGCGATTTCCTGTGGAAGGGGGCGGGCGATCAGGCGGCCCGCGACCTGCTGACCATCGACTTCACGCCGCTGAAGGACGCCCAGGCGGGAGAGTTGTCTGCCCGCTTCAATGTGGTGCTCGGGCTGACGCCGCACGAGTGAACCTCCGGCCCGGGGGGGCTTCCGGCCTCCCCTTGCGCCACGGCGCTAGCTGCCAGCGGTCCGGCCCGGCACGGGGGTGCCGGACCCGGGGAGCAGCAGGGGAAAGCCGTGCTCTTCAAATTCAAAATACACCAAGCCGTCCTCGCGCAGCAGGATGGGGCGTTCCTCCAGTCCCAGCTCCACCGCGGCGGCGGCCGAGGTGAGGCGCAGGGGCTGGTGGGTGACGGGGCAGCGGAGCAGTTCGAGCAGGGTCGGATCCATCCGGGTATGTGGCGGCAACCGGCCCCGCGGGCAAGCGGCACCACGGCCCGGCGGGCGCGGGCTCACGGCCCGTCCATGCCGCGCATGATGCCGAGCAGGTACTCCCGCGCCCGGTGGGCGCGCTCCAGCATGTCGGCCACGGACTCGTGCTCGTGCGACGACAGCTCCAGGATCAGGGTGCCGTGAAAACGGTGTTTTTTCAGCTCCTGCAGCACCCAGGGCCAGTCGATCAGGCCTTCGCCGGGCGGCAGATGATCGTCGCGATCGCCGCGGTTGTCGTTCGCGTGGACCATGTGCAGGTGCCCGGAAAGCTTGTGGATTACTGTGCCTATCTCCTTGGCCAGGAAGGCGTGACCCGTGTCCAGGCAGGCTCCTACCTCGCAGGTTCGGATGGAGCCGAGCAGATACATCATGTCGTTGATGTGGCCGAACAGCAGGTGGGGCAGCATGTTCTCCAGCACCAGATGCACGCCCAGCTCGCAGCAGCGGTCGGCCACCAAGTTGAGCGATTCCGCGGCATGCCGCATCCGTTCGAGGAATTCGGCTTCGGGAGGCCGCCCCGCGCGCTCCGGCCCCGGATGCAGCACCAGCGTTTCCACCCCCATCACCGCCGCCGCCTCGCCGGCGGTGATCAGTTCGCGCACGGCCGCGCCGCGGCTTTCGGGTTCGAGCGCGGTGATGTCGATCCGATCGGCAAAGGGTGCGTGGAAGGAGGCCGGACGCACGCCCAGCGCCCGGATGCGCGCGGCGGCCCGGGCGACCGCTTCGCGGTCATGGTAGTCGAGATGCATCGGGAACGAGCACACCTCGATGGTGTCGAATCCGCTGGCGCGGATCTCGTCGATCACGTCTACGAGGCGGCGGCTGTAAAAACAGCCGGTGGAGAGGCCGATGGTCCAGGGCGTCATGGGGTCGATGGGGGAATGAGAACGTGATGGTGATGTTTCAGAGAGCAACCGCCGGGAGCCGGGCCCGGGCAGAAGCCCTTTTCCTGGGTCGAGGTGCAGTTGAAGTCCACCAACCGGTCCAGGCCGGTGGCCAGCTGACCGGCGAACAGGCGGGTGTAAAAATCTGCGCGGGTCCCGGGTTCGTAGTCCTGCCAGCACGCTCCCCAGCCGTGGGCGGGATTTTCGAATTTCGAGCGGATCAGCCCGGCGATGTGACGCGGATGCCAGCCTACGGCGAGCAGCGCCCGGGTCAGCATCTGCATGCCGGCTGGCTTCAGCAGCCGGTCATTGGGCCATTCCAGCAAGCTGCGCACGCAGGGGGTCAGGGAATCGAGCGGGGTCCGGTCGTAGGTCTCGGCCCAGCGGTCGCGGGGGTCGTGTTGCGCGGCGTAGAAGTGCTGGTGAAACGTCCGCAAGGGCGAGGCGAGGTACTCGTTCAGCAAACGCGCCGTGCCCTCTTCCTGCAGGGGGATGCGCACATTCGTGCGCCGCGCCAGTTCCTTCACGTCGTCATCGTCCTGGCGCACCTTGATTGCCTGCCGCACGTCCATTTCGTGCAGGGGAATCGCGCGGAACCATGGAATCTCACCCTCGATGCCCAAGTCCCGGGCCAGTCCGGTGATCCATGGTTTGAGGTAGTTCGTAAAAGGCATGCGCACGAGCCGGGTGTGCAGGGGGTCGCCATATTCCGAGATGTCGATGGAGATCATTTCCCGCTGCTGGGTGGTGCACGGCCCGACGTGCACCGCGGTGATTTCCACCGGGAGCAGGGCGGCGGGCGCCGCTTCTCGTTTGATGCGCTGGGCGAGATACTCGGCCACCAGCGCGGTCGCGGAAAATGCCGACTGCAGCTGCCTGGTCACGCCCGCCGTGACGCCGGTCCCAATTCGGTCCATGCAGGCGCCGGCCAGTTCCGGCGCGGGTGCCAGCGCCGCCAGCCGCTGCGCCACCGCGGACTGTATCCCGATGCGCCAGACAAAATGGTGCCCCTGGCCGGTGATCAGGTGGAGCGGCTGGATGCCCCATTCCACGAGCAGTCCTTCGATCACCCGCACCACCGGCTCCTGCAGGTCGAAGGTGCGCCAGGGGTCCAGATAGGCTTCGGCCGGCGCGTCGAAATTCACGTACTCCACATCAAGGTGCAGCAGCAATGATTCACGGTCCGCCAGGGAGCGCGCGATGTCGAGCTCCTGGTCGAGAAACCACTGCAGATCACCCGGGGGACGCAGCTCGGATCGCTGGAAATGGCAGCCGTCGAGATGGCTCACATACAGCGCGGTGGCCGCTTCCAGAGAGTCTCCGCCCAGAAACTCAACCAATCGGTGGCGAACGGCGGGGTCGGTGTAAAAAGACTTCATGGGGAGGCAGAGGAGGCAGTCCGCCGGGATCAGCCGGGAGCCTGGGCGGGGCTCTTTTTAAGGGCAAGCGTGATCATACAGCTCCGGCCGGATGTTGACAAGCACTGGAGGAGGCACCCGCGCGGGTGGCACGGCCCCCTTCCTCCGGGCCGTCGTGCTCAAAGCTTCGCGTCGGTGGTCAGTCCCGCCGGGCAGCCCTCCGTTTCCACACCACCATTGATGCAGATCGATGGCCGGCAGCACCAGCAGGCGGACGCCCACGGTCACACCCCAGGCCGGGAGATCGACCGGAGGAATGGGCGCGTATTCCTGGTGACACCCGCGGCGGTGTGCGTGATTCTTTGGCGATTCCATGAACGTCCACCACCTGGAGCTATTTTATTATGTCGCGCGGCACGGTGGCGTGAGCGCGGCGGCGCGGGCCATGCCCTACGGGATCCAGCAGCCGGCGATCAGCGCGCAGATTTTGCAGCTTGAGGATTCGCTGGGCGTCGCGCTGTACCAGCGCCGGCCGTTTCAGCTCACCCGGGAGGGGCAGTCGCTGTACGATTTCATCGCGCCCTTTTTCAGCGGTCTGCGCGATGTCAGTGATCGCCTCCGCGGCGGCGCGGAGAACCGGCTGCGCATTGCGGCGGCGGAGGTGGTCCAGCGCGATTACCTGCCGGATTTGCTGGTGCGCATGCGTCGCCGGGTGAAGGGGTTTCATTTCACCTTGGCGCATGGGCGCCAGCACCACATTGAGGCGCTGCTCGCGGCCCAGGAGATCGACATCGGGCTGAGCACCCTGATGGAGTCGGGGACCTCGAACATCGAATCCCGGGAGTTGGTGCGGCTTCCGATGGTGCTGCTGGTGCCCGAGCGGAGCGGCCTCACCGAAGCGGCGCAGATTCTGGACCGGGACCGGATTGACCTGCCCCTGGTCACGCTGGATGGCAAGGATGTGCTGCCGCGGGCCTTTCAAACCGCGTTGCGCCAGCGCGGCGTCGACTGGATTCCGAGCCTGGAAGTCGGCAGCCTGGATCTGGTCGTGCGTTATGTCAGGGAAGGCTTCGGTGCCGGTCTGGCGCTGCGGCATCCCCGGGTCGAGCTGCCGGCCGGGGTGAGGGCGGTGCCGCTGAATGAGATGCCGCCGCTGAGGTTTGGTGCTCTCTGGACCGGGCGTCTCTCCCCGCTGGGGGAGGCGTTTCTGGATGAGGCGGCGGCGCTCGCGGGGGAGTTGATTCCCTGAGATGGCGATTCTTTCCGCTGGCCCGCACCCCCGATTTTATGAAAGACACACGCTGTCCCCTGGGCACGATTCCCGATCCTTTTCGCGACCGCCGCACCGCGGCCGGTGTCCTTGAATGCGAGTTTCAAGGCGAGAGGGTTCCGATGATTCTGCGGCACGAGGACGTGCGGCGGGCGGCAAAGGACTGGATGACGTTCAGTTCGGACGCGCCGTTTCGCGTGCCGATTCCGTCGGAAGAGGATGTGAGATCCATGCGGCAGCTGCCCATCGAGACGGATCCGCCCGAGCACACCGAGTATCGGGGCATTGTCGAGCCCTTCTTCCAGCGGGCGAGGGACCCCGGGGTCGCGGTCCGGGTGGAGGCTTTGATCGGGGATTTGCTGGCTGGCGCGCTGGCCCGGGAGTCGATCGAGGTGGTGCGGGAATTCGCCCTGCCTCTGCAGTCGCGCGCGCTGGCCTTCCTGCTCAACGTGGCTGACGCGGAGGCGGAGACGTGGATCGGCTGGGGGGTCCATGTGTTCCGGGACGGAGGTTCGGGGACGCAGAAGGGCGCAGCCCTGGAGGCGTATCTGCACGCACAGTTCGACCGTGCGGAGGCCCGCCCCGGGGAGGATTTTTTCAGCGCCCTGGCGCGGGCGCCCTTTCGCGGGCGGGCCCTGACGCGGGAGGAAATGATGGGATTTGCCAACCTGGCCTTTGCCGGCGGCCGGGACACGGTCATTCACACGATTTCCTCCGTGCTCTGCCATCTGGGCCGGCATCCGCAAAGTTTGGAGTTTCTCCGGCAGGATCCGCGGCGCATCGTTCATGCGAGCGAGGAGTTTTTCCGCGTCCTTTCGCCGCTCACGCACATCGGCCGGGTCTGCCCAGTCGAGGCCGCGGTGCACGGGGTGACGGTCAAGGCGGGAGGGAGGGTTTCCCTGGGCTGGGCCTCGGCCAACCTGGACGAGGCGGTCTTCGAGGCTCCGGGCGAGGTCCGTCTTGACCGGAAGCCCAATCCCCATGTTGCCTTTGGCAGCGGAGCCCACCTCTGTCTGGGGGCCGCCCATGCGCGGCTGCTCCTGCGCACCCTGCTGCACCACTGCTGCGCGCGGGTCGGACGCATCGCGGTGCTGGACGCGAAGGAGCGCGTCGAGGACGAATCGGGCTACCGGCGCGCCGTCGGTTACGAATCCCTGACGGTCGCTTTGACGCCCGTCTGATTCATCCGGCGGCGAGCGGGCCGACTGTTCGCGCCGGATGGGACGGGGGAGCACCGCGCGCTTCCGGAGGCGTCCGCCGGGGCCGTTTCCGGCCGCGCCCGGGATCAGGTCCCGGGCGTGCCGCGGGTGGCCAGCCACGCATCCAGGCCGCCGGTGAGATTGAGGAGGTCGCCGGCGTGGCCGTGCTGGGCGAGCAGGGCAATGGCGCGGGCGCTGCGGCTCCCGGCCTGGCAATGGACAATGAGAGGTCGCGGCGCGGCCGGGATTTCGTCGAGGCGCAGGGTGAGCTCGCCCAGCGGGATGGTGATGGACTCGGGGAAGCGGGCGGCGGCGACCTCGTCGGGTTCGCGCACATCGAGCAGGGTGTAGCCGGCTCCCTCTGCGCGCAGCGCGGCGAAGTCGGCGGTGGTGATGGAGGGGCCGGAGGGAGGCCGGGGGGCTCCCGTCTCGCAGGTCAGCGGGTAGTCGGGCAGGTCGGTGAGGGTGGGGGAGTCGCCGCACCGCGCGCAGGCCGGGTCGCGGCGGAGCTTGATCTCGCGGTGGCGCATGGACAGCGCATCGACGTGCAGGAGGCGGCCGATCAGGGGTGTGCCGAGGCCGGCCAGGAGTTTGATCGCCTCCGTCGCCTGCAGGGTGCCGATGAGGCCGGGCAGGACGCCGAGCACGCCGCCTTCGGCGCACGACGGCACCGTGCCCGGAGGCGGGGGCACCGGGAACAGGCAGCGGTAGCACGGTCCGCCGAGGTGGGGCGCAAACACGCTGAGCTGCCCCTCGAACCGGTGGATGGCCCCGTGGACATTCGGTTTGTGCAGCCGCACGGCCGCGTCATTGCAGAGGTAGCGGGTCGGAAAATTATCCGTGCCATCGAGCAGGAGGTCGTAGCGGCTGACCAGGTCCTCCGCGTTGTCGCGGGTCAGGCGCACCGGGTGCGGCTCAATGGCGATCTCCGGGTTCAGGTCGCGCAGGCGCGCCGCGGCGGCCTCGGCCTTGGGGCGGCCCACATCGCTGGTGCCGAAAAGAAGCTGCCGCTGCAGATTGCTCTCGTCCACCACATCCGCGTCCACCAAGCCCAGGCGCCCGACCCCGGCCGCCGCCAGATACATGAGGGCCGGCGAGCCCAGGCCCCCCGCGCCAATGCACAGCACACTGCCGTTTTTCAGCCGCAACTGTCCCTCCACTCCGAAACCGGGCAGGCTCAAATGGCGGGCGTAGCGGCGCGATTCGGCGGCGGTGAGCATGGGGCAAGGGCGGACCAGATCGGAGCGGGCGGGACGGCCCCGCGGCCAAGCCTATTTTGGCCCCCATAAAAATCAACCGCTCCGGCGAGGCACCGGGCGGCGGTGCCCGGCGGATCGTGGCCGACATTCCAAGGGCCGGTCCGCGGGTGCCCGCCGCCGGGAGGCCGCGCGCGGCGCTGGGCGGGCGGAGGGAGGAACGCGGACAATCACCGGCCACCGATGGGCCGGGCTTGAAATTCGTCCGCTCTCCCGGATGATGGCAGGCTCTTCCCCCGCCGATGCCCGATTCTGCCACGCTGACGCTCAGTCTGATTTCCCACACCAATGTGGGCAAGACCACGCTTGCCCGCACGCTGCTGCGGCGGGACGTGGGCGAGGCGTCCGACCGTCCGCATGTGACCGATCTGAGCGAGGCCCATGTGATGGTGGCGACCCAAGGGCGGCGGCTGCTGCTGTGGGACACGCCGGGTTTTGGCGACACCGCGCGGTTGCTACGGCGGCTCAAGCAGAGCGAGCAGCCGATCCGCTGGGTGATGACGCAGCTGTGGGACCGTTACATCAACCGCCCGCTCTGGTGCAGCCAGCAGGCGGTGAAAAACGTGCGCGATGAGGCGGACATTGTCCTGTATCTCGTCGACGCCTCGCAGCGGCCCGAGGACATGCCGTATGTGGAGATGGAGATGGAGATTCTCTCCTGGATTGGCAAGCCGGTGATTTTGCTGCTCAACCAGACCGGGCCGCCCCGGGTGCCTGAGGAGGAGAGCGGGGAGGAGGCGCGCTGGGCCGCCCAGATGAAAAAGTTTCCCATCGTGAAGCAGGCGCTCAACCTGGATGCGTTCGCCCGCTGCTGGGTGCAGGAGGGCGAGCTGCTGGAGACGCTGGCCCCGGCCGCGCCGGTGGAGAAAAAGGACACGTTCCGCCTGCTCCGCACCGCCTGGCGCGAAAAGAACCTTGATGTTCACCGCGAGGCGGTCGACGTGATGGCGCGCGCCCTGACCGGGTCGCTGCTCGACGTGGTCAACGTCAGCAACGAGTCGCTGCTGCAGAGGATCGGCTTCAAGCGCGGGGAGATTGACAGCGAGATGGGCGAGGCGCGCCGCCAGCTTTCTGAACGCCTGGCCTCGCGCACGCTGGAGATCACCGACGAGCTGATCAAACTCTTCGGGTTGGAGGGCCACTCGTCCAAGCCGCTGGGGCAGAACGCCCGCGATCTGCTGGGCGACGTGAAAAAAGTGAACGAATCGCTGTGGACGGCGGTGGGCGGGCTGGCCACCGGCCTGACCAGCGGCGTGATTGTCGACATCCTTTCGCACGGGACCACGGTTTTCACCGGCACCGTGCTCGGGGCCATCAGCGGGGGGGTGGGCGGCTACATGCTGGCCCGGACCTACAACCTTGTCCGTGGCAAGCAGGGCAACGAGGTGCGCTGGAGCCTGGCCCACTACACGGAGCAGGTTCAGATCGTGCTCCTCTGCTACCTGGCGGTCGCGCACTTTGGCCGCGGACGCGGGGAATGGGAGGATGGAGAACACCCCGTCCACTGGCGCGACATGGTCCAGGCCGCCGTGGCCATGGAGGAGGAGCGGCTGGAACTGCTATGGAAGGAGGCTGGCGACCCGAAGAGCGGCCGCACTCCGGACCAGATCGAGGAGGATTTGCGGGGCGTGCTCACTGCGGCCTGCGCGAAGTGCCTGCGCGACCTGTATCCGAGGGTCGAGGTTTTTGCCTGAGGAGGGACGGGGGAGGGGTCGGTGGATGAACGCGGGTGCGGATGCTGGTTTGGGGTTTTCAGGGGCGCGGGTGGCGGTGCCAGCGCAGCCATGCCAGCCATGGCAGGCGGAGCAGGAACCCGATCATGAGCCGGGCGTGCATCCAGGCGAGCACGGCATTGGTGCGCAGGTAATGGAAATGGGAGACGCCTCCTTCCGCCGGGGTGAAATACCGGCAGCCGGCGGGCGGGCACAGCGGCCGGTGGCCGGCCCAGACGAGGCGCACGGCGGCTTCGGGATCGAAGTCGAAATGCCGCATGAACGGGGTGCGTCCCATGATTCGCACCAAGGGCGCGATCGGGTAGACCCGGAAGCCGAAGAGCGAGTCCTGGATGCCGAGCCAGAGGGTTTCCAGATTGGCCCAGAAGTTCGATATTTTGCGGCCGTGGAGCCGCTCCGCCGGCACGCTGGCGTCGAAAACCGGCTTGCCCAGAATCACGGCGTCGGGGTGCTGCCGGGCAAGCGCCATGAAGTCGGGGATGTGCCTGGCGTCATGCTGGCCGTCGGCATCCATAGTCAGGGCGTGGGTGAAGCCGCGGTGCCGGGCTTCCCGGAGGCCGTGGAGCACGGCGGCGCCCTTGCCGGAGTTTTTCTCCAGGACCAGGACCTCCAGGCCGTCGTCGCGGACGGCTTCGGCCTGCAGGAGCGCGGCGGTCCCGTCGGTGCTGCCATCCACGACCACCCAGACCGGTGCCCATGCGCACCGGGCCTCACGCACCGTTTCGAGCACGCGGGGGCCGGTGTTGTAGCTTGGGATGAGGACGAGTCGGTGCGGGTCGGGGGAAGGCACGGGTGCATCATTCGCGAGCGCTCCGCGCTTGTCCACCCGCGCTGCCTAACGAAGCAATGCGTTGAGCTCGGCGATCCGCGCATCGAGTCCGGCCCGTTCGCGGCGGATGACGGTCAGCTTGTCGACGAGCCGGGCGCGGCGCGCCTGGTCCTCCTCCGGGCTGAGTGCCGCGGGGATCGCGACCTCGGTCGCGCGCCCCCGCCGGTACAGTTCGGCGGCTTCGCGGAGGCTGGCCAGGCGCGCCTCCCGGTCGAGGGCGGCCGCCTCGAGGCGGGCGCTGGCCCCGCGGCCCGCGAGCACGCTGACGGCCGGGCGGTCCAGCACCTGGCGCTCAAGGATTTTGACCAGGATTTCGCGCTCGACCGTGAAGAACCCGTGGTCGCAGAAATGAGTCAGGGTGATGACCTCGTCCGGGGCAAGCGACCAGGGGTCGAAGTCGAGGAATTCGTCGAGGGCGTACTCGCGGTAGAACTCCTGGGCGTCGGTGAACTCGGCTTCGAGCTGGTCGGTCACGACCTGGGTTTCGCGCAGGCGGTTCAGCCAGTCGAAGGTTTCGGGGCGCAGCCGGGGGCGGGGGCGGGGGGCGGGCCGGGCGGCCGGCGGAGGCGTCTCCACCGCGGGCTCCGTCGGATGATCGAGCCACCACATGCCGGCCGCGATCACCACCGAGAAAAAAAAGAGCTGGGTGGGGAAATTCCATTGGGCAAACCACTCCCAGCCGGTGGGGGCCTGGGGGGGCGGCGGTGCGGGTGCGACCGGGGGTTGGGGGGGCGTGTGGTCGCGGGCTGGCGGCCGCGGGCGGAGGCCAGGGTCCGCGGGGGCGGCATAGAAGAGGTCTCCGGGATCCGTGTGCTGCGCGGCCTCGGCCCACAGATCAGGCCATGGGACCGGGGGTGGTGCGGATGCGGGCCGGCGGGATGGATGGGCTTCCATGGCCTCGCCGACCGCCACGGTGGCCGGGAAGGCAGTCCGGCGCGAGCGCAGGAGGGATTTCAGGCGGCGGGCCATGCGCGGGGGGCGGCTTACTCCGCGAGGGTCGGGGCGTGATCGGCGGCGGGCGGAGGGGATGGTTCGACCCAGCGGCCGTGTTCTTTGATGAGATCCACCAGCCGTGAGACGGCCTCAGCCTCGGGAATGTTGAATTTCACCGCCTGTTTTCCGACGTAGAGGTTGATCTTGCCGGGTGCGCCGCCGACGTAGCCGAAATCGGCGTCGGCCATTTCCCCGGGGCCGTTCACGATGCATCCCATGATGGCGATTTTGACGCCCTTCAGCTGCACGGTGGCCGCCTTGATGCGGGCGGTGGTCTCCTGGAGGTTGAAAAGCGTGCGCCCGCAGCTCGGGCAGGCGACATAATCGGTCTTGAAAATCCTCGCTCCAGCGGCCTGCAGGATGTTGAAGGAAAGCCGGAGCGCCTGCCCCGGTGCCTGCTCGCCCTGGACCAGAATGGCATCGCCCAGGCCGTCGCACACCAGCGAACCGAGGGCCGCGCTGGAGCTGAGCAGGGTGTCGAGAAATCGGGGGCTGGGGCCGGTGGGGTCGGGTGCGGCTGGGCCCGTCGGGGCGGGCGGATGCAAGGTGTCCTTGAGCAGGATGGGGGCCGGGCAGTCGGCCTCGGCCAGGCGTCCGGCCAGCAGACGAAACGCGGCGACCACCGGCACGTCGAGCCCGTCCTTCACCGTGACCAGGGCGTCCGCCCGAAGCCCGGATGGCAGCGGCTCCCGCGGGTCCAGCGCCACCACCAGGCTGTCCTCGACCACAAAGTCTGGCCGGAAATCGCCCAACCGATCGACCTTGTGCGCGATCCGCCCGAAGTTGGACCGCGTGATCGCGACCTTGATGATGTCCTCCCCGCCCAGGGCCAAGGGGCGCCCGTCCAAGCCGGTCACCTCAATCCGGATTGACTGGCGCCGCGCATACGCGAACGGATCAAACGGCAGGCAGGGAGGCGGCAGGAACTCGGCGGCGGCAGCGGACATGACGTGGCACCATACGAGTTTTCAGCCCTTTGCCAGCCTTGGGCGTCGGGGGCAGAAAAAACGAGGGGCCCAGGAATTGAAGGCGGAAAGAGGAGCGGACGCCCCAAAGACGCGGGGAGATTTTCCATCGCGAGCGGCTTGGACAGGCGGCTTGGACAGGCGGGGCGCGACCTCTGGGCGCGCTGGCGGTGACAACGGCCTGAGGGTAACCCGGCCCCGCCATCGCAAGCCGCGCGCCGGGCAGCCAGGGTCAGCTAACCAGCGTGCTGGTGTTGGTTGCGGCCTGGGTTCAAGATCGGTCCGTGAGGGGCTGGCGGGACCCCACCGGTGACGCTCACTTGAGCCACTCAGGCCGCAGAGCGATGAGACCCGGCACGCGGTCGAAATCGGAATCGTGCGAGACGACGGCCTCGTCGATGTGCATGGTCATTTTCATGGAGCATTCTCGTTTACCATGCCGGGTATGGCAAACTTGGATCGAAAGTGGGGAACGGGAGCACCGTGATCCCCGCTGAGCTTTCCCCGGGTTTACGCGACCCCGGCGAGCACGCGCTCGATGAGCGCCTGCGCGACCGGGATTTCGTGCACGCTGTCCTCGGTGAGGGAGACGCGGATGGTGTCGCCGATGCCGTCGCTCAAGAGCGAGCCGATGCCGATGGCGGACTTGATGCGTCCGTCCTCCCCATCGCCGGCCTCGGTGACGCCGAGGTGGATCGGGTAATTCCAGTCCGGGCCGAGTTCATTCAACCGGGTCACGAGGAGCCGGTAGGCGGCGATCATGACCTTCGGATTGCTGGCCTTCATCGAGAAGACGAACTGGTGGTAGTCGTGATCGCGGGCGATGCGGGCGAACTCGAGGGCGCTTTCGACCATGCCGAGTGGCGTGTCGCCGTAGCGGTTCATGATGCGGTCGCTGAGCGACCCGTGATTGGTGCCGATGCGCAAGGCCACGGCGCGTTGCTGGCAGAGGCGGACCAGCGGGCTGAACCGTTCGCGGATGCGCTCGAGTTCGGCGGCGTACTGCTCGTCGGTGTATTCGACAATCTTGAATTTTTTGGAGTCGGCGTAATTGCCCGGGTTCACGCGCACTTTTTCGACCCACTGGGCCGCCTCCAGGGCGGCTTCGGGTTTGAAGTGGATGTCGGCGACGATGGGCACGGTGCAGCCGCGCGCGCGCAGGCCGGCCACGATGTTCCTGAGATTGGCCGCGTCCTTCACGGTGGGCGCGGTGATGCGGACGATTTCGCAGCCGACGGCGACGAGGTCGAGCGTCTGCTGGATGCTGGCCGCGGTGTCCATGGTATCGCAGGTGATCATGGACTGGACCCGGACCGGGTTGTCGCCGCCGACGCCCACGCCGCCGATGGTCACCTCGCGGGTGGTGCGGCGGTGGTACTGGTACGGATCGGGGCAGTGGGCGGGCGCGGCGGGCATGGCGGTGGCCGTGGGGGCGGGATTTTACTGGGTGCCGACCGAGCGGGGAAGAAACTCGATCTTGCCGCCCGCGCTGCCGGCCACGTCACCGACATCCTTGAGGGTGACCATGACGAAGAAGCCGAGGACGAGCAGGACGCAGGCGCTCTGCACGTACTCGAGGACGCGCACGTTGATCGGCCGCCGGCGGATCCACTCGATGATGGCCATGGTGATGTGGCCGCCGTCGAGCACCGGGAAGGGCAGCATGTTCATGACCGCCAGATTGACGTTGAGGAAGACCGAGAACCAGAGCACCCAGCGCCAGGCTTCCGGATTTTGCAAAATGGTCATGTAGGTCCGGACGATGGTCACCGGACCGCCCATGTGGGCCACGCTGATCTCGCTTTTGGAGGCGATGCTGCCAATCAGGTTTTTCATCGCCTGCAGGCTTTCGCCGACCTGCTCGAACGGGGTTTGGTGCAGGTGGGTGGTGCGCAGGGCGGGGTCGTCGAACGAGACGATGCCGAGTTCCGGGCGCTTGGCGTCCTTCGGCTTGTCCGGCAGGCGCGGGGTCACGCTCAACTCCACCGGCCGGCCGTCGCGGGTCACGGTCAGGGTGAAGGGGGTGGCACCGTTTTTTTCGACGTGGCCGTACAGCATGATGAAGTGCGTGATCGGCTCGCCATTGAGCGCGGTCAACACGTCGCCCTGGCGGAGGCCGGCCTCGGCGACCGGGCTGTTGGGCAGGATGCCTTCCACGCGCAGGGTGGCGGCCCGGCCGACTAGGCCGACCTTGCGGAGCGCGGGGCGTTTGAAAATGAAGTCAGTCACGCGCGACACCGGGCCGCCGGCCTGCTTCTCCTCGCCGTCGAGCGGCACCAGTTTGGGCGTGACCGGCACGTCGACGGTTTTGCCGCCGCGGTCGACGGTGAACATGATCTGGTCGTTCTCGCTGGAGACGATGCCCCAGATCACGCTGTTGACCTGGCCGTTCCACCGGTGGACCGGTTTGCCGTCGAGCGCGCGGATGATGTCGCCGACCTGGAGGTCCGACTGGGCGGCCGGCATGTCGGGGGCGATGTAGCCGATCTGGGTGGGTTCGGACGGTTCATTGATCGGGCGGCCGACCTTCCAGACGATGACCGCAAAAAAGAGCGCGAGCAGGATGCTGAACAACGGGCCGGCGAAGGCGACGATGATTTTGTCGAGCGGGGTAATCGGGGGCAGCGACTCGCGAGGCTCATCGCCCGCGCCTTCGATCGCGTCCATCGGGGCCATCTGGGGCAGGGCCACAAATCCGCCCGCGGGGATCCAGCCGAGTCCGTACTGCACCCCGTGCCAGGTGCGCTTCCACACCGGCTTGCCGAACCAGATCTGGAATTTTTCCACCTTCAGCCCGCGCCACCGCGCCGCCAGGAAGTGTCCCCATTCGTGGACGAGGATCATGACGTTGAGGATCATCAACGCGAGGAAGATGGTCCATGCGGTGTTGAGCAGGGGCAGGATGGTGGACATGGAGCCGGGGTGGAGAGGAGCAAAAGGCCGAACGAGAGCTTACCGTTTTCAGGGCAAGCCGCAAACGATGAGGTGGAATCGTGAACCGGATCCGGGGTGGCGCGATTTTAGTTGAAGTTTGTGGAGAATCTTCCTAAAAGTTTCCGAAGTCCTAATGAAAGCTTCATTTGGCTACTTGGTCCTCCAAACCGTTGCTCACTTCCATGAATTCGATCATCATTCCTCCTGATTCCATCATTACGCCTCCCAATGCGGTGACGTCTGGCCAGTTGATCGTGATTCCTCCCGGTTCGATCATCACTCCCCCGACGAGCCTCGCTTAGTAAGTGCCGTAAAAGCGGGCCTGACTGGCGAGCGGCCGGGCGGCGGGTGGTCGAAGTCGCGGGCCTTTTCTTCCCTGTTCCGTGTGAACGCCGTCAAGCGTGCCGGACGGCCAAGCCCGGCTGCCGAGGAAGTCTCGGCCGGGATGGTGAACCTTCCGAAGAGTGTTCACATCATTGGCATTTGCGGACGGGCCACGGCACCGCTGGCTGACGGCTTGAGCCGACTGGGGGTGAAGGTGACGGGGTCGGACGGCGGGTCATTTCCGCCGATGGATGCCTTTTTGCGGTCGCGGGGGATCGGCTGGAACGAGTGCCCCACGTCCCATTCGCTGCCTGCGGAGGCGGAGGTGGTGGTGTGTGCGGGCGGGATCACGCCGGCCCATCCCGAGCTGGCGGAGGCCATCGATCAGGGGCGGCGGTGGCTTTCGTTTCCGGCATTCCTGGAGCGGACGTTTCTCGGGCGCAGCCGGAATTTTGTGGTGGCCGGGACCAACGGGAAAACCACCACGACGGCGATGCTGGCGTGGTTGATGGAGGCGGGCGGGCTGCGGCCCGATTATTTGATTGGCGGACTGGCGCGGAATTTTGAGCAGGCGGCGCGGTTTCACGGGGCGGCAGTGGCCGTGCTGGAGGGGGACGAGTATTGGTCGGGTCCGGGCGATGTGCGGCCGAAGTTTTTGCATTACCGGGCCGGGGTGGTGCTGGTCACGAACCTGCAGCCCGACCACCCTGAGGTGTATCCCGACCTGCGCAGCTATCAGTTCCCGTTCAAGCATCTGGTGGATCTGCTGCCGGCGCAGGGGTGTCTGATTCTCAATGCGGACGACCCCGGGCTGGACGTGCTCAAGCCCCGGAGCCGGTCCCGGGTGGTGACTGTCGGGTTTTCGCCCGGGGCCGGCCATCGCATTGTGGCGTGGCGGCGGGTGGCCGGGGGCAGCCGGTTCCGGCTCGACGGACGCGACTATTTCGTGCCTCTCTGGGGCCAAATGAACGTGCGCAATGCGGCGATGGCCGTGGTGGCGGCGGGGGTGGCCGGGGTGACGCCGGCCCGGGCTGCGCGCGCGCTGGGGTCCTTTGCCGGGGTGGTCGGGCGTCAGCAAGTGGTGCTGGACGGGGCGGAGTCGGCGCGTCGGATCCGGGTGGTGCTGGACGAGGCCTACCACCCCGAGTCGCTGGCGGCGGTGCTGGAGGCGGTGCGCGCCCACCACCCGCGCCGGCGCGTGGTGCTGGTGCTGCGGCCCCGGGGAGTGGGGTTCGCCCCGGGCTATTACGAGCAGGCGCTGCCGGAAGCCCTGCGGGGTGCGGACGTGGTGCTGCTCGCCGGCCTGCCGGCACCATTGCACATGCTGGCCTTCGATCAACGCCGGGTGGCCGCCGCGCTGCGGCGCCAGGGGACGGAGGTGCACACGGCGGCCGAACTGGACGATTTTCTGCCTCGGCTGGGCTCGCTGCTGGCCCGGGGGGACGTGGTGGTGCTTTCGGTTTTCCATCTGGACCATGCCTTCCCCGCCGCCTTCTGCGAGGCGGTGCGGGCGCTGTCGACCGCCGCCTGAAGGCCCCATGCGTATCCTGCTGACCAACCACGAGCTGGCCCGGCGCACCGGCACGGAGCTGTTGACGGCGGAGCTGGCGCTGGCCCTGCGCGGGCGCGGCCATGAGGTCGCGGTGTTCACCTGGGGCCGCGGGGTGCTGGCGGACGGGCTGGAGGAGGAGGGGGTGCCGGTGGCAGCCGATCCGCGGGCGCTGCCCTTCGTGCCCGAGGTGATCCACGGCCAGCATCATCTTGCCACCATGGCGGCCCTGACGGCCTGGCCGGGCGTGCCCGGCCTCTATTTCTGTCACGGGGTCCGGCCCTTCGACGAACAGCCGCCCCGCCATCCGCGGCTGGGGCTGTATCTGAGCATGGCCGCCATCAACAACGACTGGCTGGCCCGGGCGGCGGGGGTGGGGCCGGAGCGCGTGGCCACCCTGCCGAACTGGTTCGATCCGCTCCGTTTCCGCACGGTCCGGGACCCGGCCACGCCGGCGACGCGGGCCGCCCTGTTCAGCAACCGCCTGGGACCGGGGCCGCTGTATGAGGCCGTCCGCGCCGCCTGTGCGCGGCACGGTCTGGAACTGCATGGCCTCGGGCACGGATTTGGCACGCCTACGGAGTCGCCGGAGGCCGAACTGCCGGGGCAGGCGGTGGTGTTTGCCACCGGGCGGTCGGCGCTTGAGGCGCTGGCCTGCGGGTGCGCGGTCATCCCGCTTGACCCCGCGGTCGGTCTGGGGTCGTTGGTGAGTCCGGAGGATTTCGATGAGCAGCGCGACCGCAACTGGTGTGTGTACCGGCGTCCGCAGGATGTGACGGCGGCGGCGGTGGAAACCGAGCTGTCGCGCCTCTCCCCGGCCGCCACCGCCGAGGTTACGCTCCGGGTCCGCCGCGAGCTGACGCTTGGCCAGGCGGTCGGAGCGCTGGAAAACCAGTATCGCCGGGTGATCGGCGGGGAGGGCGGCTCCCGCGATGGCCGGACCTCCGCGCAGGCCCTGGATTCGACCGGGTCGGCGGCTTTGGTTGAGTATTTCCGCTTCCTGGCGGCGCGCACCCACGAGGCGGACGAGGCATTTGTCGAGGCACGGCGCGACGCCCGGGCGGCTGGGAAGATCCCGCACCTCCGCGACGAGGCGGCCGCGGCGCGCCGGTCATTGCGCGGATTGATCCAGCGTCTGCGCGCGACCTGGTGGGGCCGCCGTTTCCTGCGCCGTCATGGCGGTTGGCAGGACGGGCCGGCGGAGTAGTCTGCCCGGGTGAGAAGAGCGCGACATTCCTCGGTGGTGCTGGCGGCCGGTCTGCTGGCGGCGACCTGCGCGGGGCAGGAGGAGGCTCCGCCGGCGGTTCCTGGCGCGGCGGTTCCTGCCGCGGCCGGGGCGGCGGCCGTGCCCGCGGACAACGGATATCGGCAGATCGAGCAACTGGCGCAGGTGCTGGAGCTGGTGCGGGAGACTTACGTGGATGCGGACAAGACCACGTACGAAAAGCTCATGGCGGCCGCCCTTGGAGGGATCCTGGCCGAGCTGGACCCGCACAGCCAATACCTCTCGCCGGAGCTGTACGCCAAGCTCCAGCAGGAGCAGGAGAACACGTACGAGGGAGTGGGCATCACCATTTTCGGCCGCAACGAGGGCGTGACCATCGTGACGGTGCGCGAGGACGGGCCGGCCGCCCGCGCCGGGGTTCTGCCGGGGGATGTGATGGTCAAAGTCGGCGAGCGCATGGTCGACGAAATGAGTATCGGCGAGGCGGCGCAGGCCCTGCGGGGGCAGCCTGGCGAGGCGCTCCGGCTGACCGTGCAGCGGCCGGTGACGCGGGAATTCAAGGAATTCGAGCTGGTCCGCCAGGTTCTCAGCACGGTCACCGTGAAGGATGCGATGCTGCTGGACGCCGCGCTCGGCGGGGCGTTCAAGATTGGCTACGTCCGTGTGCTGCAATTCACCCAGCCGACCGGCGATGAGCTGGCGCTCGCCCTCGACGGACTGGAGGACTCCGGCCTGCAGGGGCTGGTGCTCGATGTGCGGAACAATCCGGGCGGTTTGATCACCAGCGCGGTGGAGGTGGCGGGCGAATTCCTGCCGCCGGGCACCACGGTGCTGACCACCGAAGGCCGGGGCGGCCAGCTCACCAGCCCGCCCTACCAGACGCCCCCGCGCAAGCGCCGCGAACGCAACTACCCGGTGGTGGTCTTGATCAACCACGCGAGTGCCAGTGGCGCCGAGCTGCTGGCCGGCGCGCTTCAGGATCTGCGCCGCGCCGTAATCGTAGGCGGGACCAGTTTTGGCAAGGGCAGCGTGCAGTCGATCATTCCTCTGGAGGGCGGCGCGGCCGTGCGGCTGACCACCGCGAAATATTACACCCCCAGCCACCGCACGATCCACGAACAGGGCATCCGGCCGGACATCGTCGCCACCCTCACCCCCGACGAGGAAAAGGCGGTCCTGGAATTCTGGCGGCGCGGGGAATCGGTCACCGGCGACGCGCGCGAACTGGCGAGGCTGGGCGACCGCCAGCTGGAGCGCGCCGCCACCGTGCTCAAAGGCGTGCTGGCATTGGGGAGGTGACCGTCCGGGACCGGCGTCGGCACCGGCGGAAAGGGCGCGGGGACGCCTCAGGAGGCGGCGGACTTTCGTGCGCGGCCGAAGGCGAAACTCATCCCAGCCAGCACTGCGGCGGCCGCGCTGGCGATGGCGACCGTGTCCACGCCGGGCACAAACCGGTCCTCATAGGTGATTTGCTCGATGCCGGTGACTTCGTCGAGAGTGCGTACTTCGACGCTGTTTTTGGACCAGCCGCGATGCGTGCCGGCGGCGGCCCACCAGGCACCCGTGCCGAGCAGGACGGTCACGGCGAGCAGGCGGAGAATCGGGCGCATCATGAGGATTGATCGGTGGGAGGGGTGGGGCGGGAGCGAAGCGGCCGGGGGCGGTGGCGGCCGCTTTCCCCGGCCAGACCGGCGTCCTTATTTTTTGGGCGAGGCCCCGGCAATGGCCAGGCTGATTTCGATCTCGTCGGCCACCTTGTCGGTCGGGGCGGCCGGATTGATGCCGTAATCGCTGCGCTTGATGGTGAAGGTGCTGCGGATGACGAGGAGGTCGCCTTCCATCTTGCCGTTGGTGCGTTTGGCGAGCAGGCCGGGCAGCAGCGTCACCTTGGCGGGGACGGAGACGGCTTTTTCGACGCCTTTCAGCGAGAATTTTCCGGCGACGGTGGCGGTGGCGGTGTCGCCTTCCATCTTGAAATCGGACAGCCCGTTGACCGTGAATTTGATTTCCGGGTGGGTGGCGGAATCGATCCAGTCCTTGCCGTGCAGGTGCTCCTTCATGGCGGCGTTTTCGACATGGAGCGAGGGGGCGGCGATGACGATGACGCCCTTGGTGGCGGCTGGTTTGTCCCGGTCGATGGTCAGGGTGCCGGAGACGCCGCTGGCCGAGCCGGTGATGGTTTCGAGGGGCGCGTCGAGTTTGAAGGTGGCGTTGTTGACGCCCTTGGGATCCTTGAAATCGAAGGTCTGCTCGGCGGCGGTGGCGGCCAGGGGGCAGGCGAGCAGCGCGACGGCGAGCAGGCGGGCGGGGGTGGTGGTCAGTCGGGATTGGTGCATGGCGGGGTGCTGGGGAAGAGGCGGGGTGGCTGGAGGCGGGAGCGGGTGGGGCAGGGTGGGGCGTTTCGGGCGGGGGTCAATACGCGGCGGCGGCGGCGGCAGATGCGCCTCCCGCGGGAGGGGGGGCGGGCGGCCGGGGCGCGGCGGATTATTTGGCGGCAGCGACCGGGCCGAAGCCGGCGACCGGCTGTCCTTCCCCGTCCAACTTGCCGGTGGACCAGAGCAGGCCGCGCGCGATCAGGTCGAGGTAACGGCCGTCCTCCACGGTTTCGTTGTTGTGGCCGAGGGTGGTGGAGAAGACCCGGGTCTTCTTGGGGCCGTAGAGGTTGGTCCAGACGACGGCGGCCTCCTGGCTGCCCTGGGTGCCGCGGGCGAGGACCTGGGCGGTGGGGAAGACGGCGTGGTTGTTGTACAGTTCCTCCTTGATGGTGGTCCAATTGGCCATGCCCTTGGTCACCGGATGCGCCGGCTCGGTGAAGGCGATGGCGATTGGTTCCTGCGGGCCGTGGCCGCTCGATTGGAGGCCGAGGAAATCGAACCACAGCGCGTCCGCCGATCCCGGCTCGACCGGGGCGTTGAATTTGCCCACCCGGTAGCTGTGCATGGCGCAGTGGAGGTTGACGGCGGGCACGCCGTCGCGGTGGGCGGCCACGATGTTTTCGACGAAGGCGGCGTCTTTGACGTCGGCGGTGCATTCGTCATGGATGACGACGTCGTAGCCCTTGGCCCATTCGGGATTTTCGTATTCGGGGAAGCGGTACCGGGTGCCGCTGTCCGGAGTGTAGAGGACGTCCACGGTGACGTTGGCGCGGGCTTCGAGGCCGGCTTTGAGGATTTCCTTTTGTTTGGCGTAATCGTGGCAGCAGCCTCCGATCACGAGCAGGGCGCGCAACGGCTTGGGCGGAGCGGCGCGTTCGTCGGCGCGGAGGGAGAGACCGAGGGTGGCGGCCAGGACGGCGATGCTGGCGAGCAGGGCGGCGGGTTTCATGGGTGGCGGTGGGTGGTGGGGTGGTGACTCGGGGGGCGTTGGATGATGGAGAGACGATGGCGGGTGCGGCCGGTTTCACCAGCCGAGTTCCTGCAGGGTGGCATCAAGGAACGCGCGGTGCGCCCGCACGCGGTCGTGCAGGCAGAATTCGGACGGGGTTTCGAAGGTCAGGCTGTGGCTGGCGTGATTGACATGCAGGGCGATGGCCTCGGGGTGGCCGGGCAGATCGCTGGGGGGCACCGCGCGGCGAATCAGGCCACGGACGGCGCGGTGCCCCTCGATGCGGCTCCGGGGTTCGCGGGGCAGGACGGCCTCGCAGGCGGCGAGCAGGCGCTCGCCGAGTCGGGGTCCGCCGCGCTGAGTGAGCTCGTAGCAGTAGGTTCCGCGGGTGTCATAATCCTCGTGGAGGCAGAGGCCGAGGGAGAACGGACGCGGCCCGAGCCAGTCTCGCCAGGCGGCGATCAGCGGGTGGTCTTTCCGGTGAAACTGGCGGTTGAGGTCTTCGCCGAGATGGTCGGTGCGGGTGTTGGCGGCGAAGCCGTGGGGATTGAAGCACGGGACCAAGGCCACTGGCCGGCCGGCCAGGCGGCCGGCGTTCGCTTCAAACCACCCGAGCAGCGCCCAGGGGGGGGCCGCTTCATCACCGTGCATGCCGGCGCTGACGTACAGGCCGCCCGGGGTGTCGGAGGCCGCGGGGGAATCGAGCGCGAGAACCGGCCAGTCCCCGGCGGTGGCGAGGGTGCGCACGGTCCAGCCGGCCTCGCGGGCGGCCTTCCGCCACCGGCGCAGCAGCGCCCGGGCGTCGTGTGCCTGGTGGGTGGAGAGGAAGGCCTGTCGTGCCGAATCCATGGGGCTCAACGGTGGCCGCCCATGCGGGTGAGCCGCTGGTTGTAAGCGATGGACCGGCGGTAATAGAGGATGCGGGAGATCAGCGGGCGGTGTTTGCGCAGCACGGCGGTGATCGCGGGATCGCGGGAATCGATGTGGTTGCTAAGGTGGTGGCCGACTGTAAAATAGAACCCGGATTTGGTGTTTTCGAGCGCGCCAATCCTGGCTGAGAGGTCGGCGATCTGCCGGGAAAGGCGGCTGACTTCGATGTTGAGCTGCGCCGTCTCCTCCTTGACCCGGGATTTGCCCGCGACCAGCTCTTCGTTGAGCGCGGCGACTTCCTTTTCCAGCGCCTCGATCTGGGCGGTTTTGGTGTTGATATCGCCGAGGTCGCCACTGAACTCTTCCTTGAGCCGGGCCATCGCGGATTCGGTCTTGTCGACCTCTCCGCTGATCTGCTCGTCATTCTGGCCGAGCCTCTTCATCAGCTCGATCTTGGACTTGAGGTTCTGAAACTTTTTCTTCGACTCCTCCTTCCATTCCTTGATCTGCTCGATTTCGCGCATCAGGCCAAGCGCCTCCTCCATGCGTTTGGACTTGCGTTCACGGAGCGACTGGAGGCTGGCCTCGGCGGCATCCTCCATCTCGTACAGCCGGTCGCGCAGGATCTCGTTGCGTTCATCCGCCTGGAGCGACTCGTCGCGCAGGGTTTGCTGCTGCTGGTCGAGGTCGCGGATCTGCCAGTATTCCCCGGAGAGGTCATCGACATTTTTCACGTCGGGCCAGGCCAGGCGCCCGAGCAGGTCCTCGGCCTCGCTGAGGATCTGGGTTTCGCGATTGATGGCGGCCCAGCGTCTGCGTTCGCTGCCAAAACTAAGCCGGATGCTGAGATGGTGAAAAAAGAAGCCGAAGGCGTTCATGCGGAAGAGGTGTGGCACCGAGGGGGCTGTCCACGCTTTATTGGAGAGCAGGGCAGCCGGATGTGAAAGGACTTTTCCTCCCGGAGCGGGGAGTGAACTTTCCCCTTGTCTGGACCCCGCGCGAGCGAAGGATGGCGGGGTCGGAGGATTTGTGCCGACCAGCCCGCCCTCGTCCGGCCGGCCCGATCTTCTCCGGCCGGCCGCATCCAGTTCACTCCGTGTCATTCACCACCCTCAAACCCGCACCCGCACCCGCACCCATGGGCCACCAATGGCTTCTTTTCGCCCTCATGACCGTCGTGTCCTGGGGAGTTTACGGCATCCTTCTGCACAAGGGCCAGGTCCTGATGGGCGATCCGCTCAACGGGCGCTACAAGGCGTTTCTCTTCGTCGGGGTCGCCTATTTCGTGGTCGCCATTCTTGGGCCGCTGCTGATGCTGAAATCCGCCGGGGCCACCTGGAAGTTCACGGCCGGGGGGGTCAATTGGAGTTTTTGGGCGGGTGTGGTCGGGGCCATCGGGGCCTTCACCACGCTGCTCGCCCTGGGCGCGGCCTTGAAGGGCAAGGTGGCCAATCCTCCGGCGGTGGTCATGTCGATCGTTTTTGCCGGCGCGCCGGTGGTCAACGCTTTGGTTTCCATTGGGCTCGACCGCCTGGCGGGGAGGCAGTATTCGCTTCCGCTGCCGTTTATGGCCGGAATTGTGATGGCCGCGGCCGGCGGTTTCATGGTGGTGAAGTTCAAGCCGACCGCGCCACCGGACCCGAAGCCGGGTGCGGCCGCCCGCGCCGCGGCCGGATTCGGCGGGGGGTTGATTCTCCCTCCCTCCGTGCTGGCCGCGGCCAGCGTGGCTCCCGGGTCCGTGGACGTGACCACGCGCACCTATCGCATCTCCTGACCGCATCATGGGCGTGCGAGATGTGCAATGGGACAAGCTGCGCCGACTGCTGGGCGTCATTCTGCCGGCCAACGAGTTTTATGCCCGCCGGCTTCCCAAGAAATGGCGGACGCGGAGCCTGATCGACTTTGTGGCCCGGTGCCCGCTGCTGACCAAGCACGACTTGGTGGCGGACCGGGAGGCCCATCCGCCCTACGGCACCAACCTCACCTGGCCGCTGGAGCGCTACACGCGGTTCTGCCAGACGAGCGGGACCACCGGCCGCCCGCTGCCCTGGCTCGACACCCCCGAGGACTGGGCGGCCATGCTGGGGTGCTGGCGTCGGGTCTATGCCGCGGCCGGCCTCGTGCCGGGTCAGGATCGCGTCTTTTTTGCCTTCACCTTCGGGCCGTTCCTGGGCTTTTGGACCGCTTTCGAGTCGGCGCTGGGCATGGGACTGATGGCCATGCCGGGGGGCGGATTGTCCAGCACGGCCCGCCTCCAGGCCATGGCCGAAAACAGCGCCACCGTGCTCTGCTGCACGCCCACCTATGCGGTGCGCCTCGGCGAGACCCGCGTGGCCCATCAGATCGAGACCTCCATCCGCATCGTCATTGTCGCCGGCGAGCCGGGCGGCAGCATTGAGGCCACCCGCCGCCGGCTGGCCACGCTCTGGCCGGGGGCTGCCATTTTTGACCATCATGGGCTGACCGAGGCGGGCCCTGTGACCTATGAGGAGCCCGGCCTGCCTGGGTTTCTCCGGGTGATCGAGGAATCGTATTTCGCCGAGATTCTCGACGTGGAGACGGGCCGGGAAGTGCCGGAGGGGGGGCAGGGCGAGCTGGTCCTGACCACCCTCGACCGCCTCGGGTGCCCGCTGCTGCGCTACCGCACCGGAGATTTTGTCGTCAAGTCCCGCGCCCCCGACGGCGGCCTGCTGCTGGCCGGCGGCATCCTGAGCCGGACCGATGACATGGTCGTGGTCCGCGGCGTGAACATCTACCCCAGCGCCATCGAGGGGGTGCTGCGCCTCTTTCCCGAGGTGGCCGAGTACCAGGTCCGCGAAGAATGGCTCAACGGCATGCTGGAGCTCAGGCTGGTCGTGGAATTCCACCATGAGCAGGACGCCGTCCTGACCCCCACGCTCGAAAAAAGCCTGGCGGACGCCCTGGCCCTGCGCATCCCCGTCGAAGTCTTTCCCCCGGGCAGCCTGCCGCGCTTCGAATTCAAGGCCCGCCGCTGGGTCAAGGCACCGCCGATGGCCTAAGACCGGGATCGTCCGCGGTCCGGTGGCCTGGCCGGGTGCGGGTGGTGGAGGCCGGTTATCGGCTGGGTGACTGCGAAGGGCGGCTCGGTGGCACGGGGCTTATTTGGTGGCGGTGGGCATTTGCGCCGCGGTTTCTTCGAGCCAGCGGCCGAGCTGACCGTCGAGTTGCGCTGCCAGTTCCGGGTTTTGTGGGGCGAGGTCGTTGGTTTCCCCTGCGTCCGCGAACAGATCGAACAACTCGACGGAGTGGTCATCGTAGCGGCGGATCAGCTTGTAGCGACCGGCGCGGATGGCCCCGCCAGGACGGTTCGATTGGTGCCAGGCATAGTGCGGGTAGTGGAAATACAGCGATGCACGTTCCATCTTCTGTCCTGAGAGGAGCGGACGGAGCGAGTGGCCGTCCAGCGGGTCGTCCCCGCCGGGCAGGATGCCGGCGGCGTCGAGGATGGTGGCGGACAGGTCCATGCTGATCACCGGGGTCCCGTTGACGGAGCCCGGGGTTGCCGGCTTGCCTGGCCCAATCAGATCCGGCCACCGGACGATGAGCGGCACCCGCAGCCCGCCCTCGTAGAGGTCGCCCTTGCCGGAGCGCAGCGGGCGGTTGTCCGTCGCCCCGTCCCAGCCGCCGTTGTCGCTGGTGAAGATGACGAGCGTGTTCTCCGCCCGACCTGACTGATCGATCGCTGCGAGCACCCGGCCCACGGCCCGGTCGGTGGCTTCGATCTGTGCTCCATAGACCGGGTTCTTGAGGCCGGGCCCTTCTTGGCCGCGGTATTTTGCGATCAAGTCCTCTGGTGCTTCGAAGGGGAAATGAGGATTGTAGGTCCAGAGGCAGACAAACAGGGGTGCGGTGCGATTGGCCTGCATGAAGGCGATGGTTTCCTCCGCAAGCCGATCGGTCAGATACTCGCCTTGCCGGCGGGGTTGGATCGACGGGATGCGATAGGGGTCGAAATACGTCGGAGGTCCGCCGAGGCCGCAGCCGCCGATGTTGACGTCAAAGCCCTGGTGCTCCGGCCAGAAGGCCGGCCCGCTGGCGGTGGGGACCGCGGGATCGGGGTCGCCCGACAAGTGCCATTTCCCGAAGAATCCGGTGGCGTAGCCGGCTGCTTTCAATCGTTCCGCCAGTGTGACCGACGGCAACGGCAGCACGTGCTCCGCTGCGGGAGGCTGGAGCGGACGCCGCTCGGGCCAAAAAGCCGGGCCGTCCTTGCCGTGCTGGGTGAGGTGGAGCCGGGCTGGTGCCAGTCCGGTAATCAGCGCCGCACGTGTCGGCGAACAGACCGGAGCCGCGGCGTACGCGTCGGTGAATCGGACGCCCTGCCGGGCCAGCGCGTCGATGGCCGGTGTGCTCAACCGGCTGTTCCCTTGGCACTGCAGGTCCATCCAGCCCATGTCATCGGTCATGATGAGCACGATATTAGGGCGGGCCGCCGGGGGAGGGATCTCCGCGGCCGGGCTGGCGGCGGTTAGCAACAGGAGGACCCTGAAGAAGAGCGGAGCGGGGTTCATGGTGGCGTGGGGATTGCCTCGGCGGGCAGGGAACCGGTGTCTCCGGCCAACTTGCCCTTCGTCGGGCGGGTTCGAAGAAGTGGGTATTCGCCCCATTCGTCGGCGGGGCGCTCAGCCCATTCGGGCGCATCCCCCCGGCTGAGGTCGATCCTCGCCCATGCCGGTTTCACGGTTTCCGGAGGTCGTAGCAAAGCAGCGTGCCCTGGGCGCGGATGTAGAGGTGGCCGTCATGAAGGATCATGCCGCCGTGGTGGTTCTGAAATGTCTTGGCCTCAAGAAAATAGACCTCCTCCGCCTTGAGCCCCTGGCCGTCGGGCACGATCTTGAGCAGAGCGGCACCAGTGCCGTAGCCGGTGGAAACAAAAACATGATCGTCCCAGACAAGCGGCGTCGGGATGTTGGCGGTGCCGTTGTTCACCAGGCCGTAGTGCCAGAGGACCCGGCCATTCTCGGGATCGACGCCGACCGCCGCGCGGCCGACGAGTTGCACGTACTGGCGGCGGCCGGCGGCCGTGCTGACGACCACGTTGGAATAGGCGGCACCGTCCAGTCCGGGGTCGCCGAACTTTGGGGTGGGCGATTTCCAGAGGGTGCGGCCGGTTTTGCGGTCGAGGGCGGCCAGCAGGGCGTCGGGCCCGCCGGGGGTCACACTGACCTTGTCACCGTCGACCAGCGGCGATTCGCTCCAGCCCCAGCCTGACTCCATCTTGCCGCCGAAATCTTTGGTCAGGTTCCGCTGCCGGACGCGCTGGCCGGTCGTCGCGTCGGCAGCGGTGACGTTGCCGGTGCGGTCGATGACAAAAACCATGCCGCCAGCGACGGTTGGGGTGCCGTTCGGTGCGTCGCCGGTCCATTCCTGCAGCAGGCCGGTGTCGCGGGAGAGGCCGTCGCGGTTCGCTCCGCGCCACGTCGGCCAGTCCGCCATGGCGGGCGACAGGGCGGCGAGCAGGCTGAGCAAGGTGAGGGGGTGGTTTTTCAAGTGGGTTTGTGGTTTGCGGGCGGAGCGGGCGGGGTGCCTGGCCCCGGACGGGCGTCCGCATTTCAATCCGGACTGCCGAGCTGCGCGAAGGTGTCCTCGGCCGGGGTGGTGCCGGTGGTGGTGGCGACGTCCTGGTAGTTGGCGGCGAGGTGGGTCAGGCAATGCCAGACGTCTTCGGGGTCGGCGGCGAGGGCGGCGGCGAGCTGGTCGGCGGTCTGCGGGGACGAGGTCACGGCGGCGTGGACTTTTGCCAACAAGTCGAGAAAAACGGCGGCTGCCTTTTTGCCCGCCTCGACGCCCGGCTGATGGTAGGCGTTGATGTTGACCAGACTGGCATAGAAACCGACCGCGCGTTCGTAAAGGGCGATGAGGGCGCCGAGGTGGAAGGCATCGACCCGCGGCAGGGACAGCGTGATCGATTCGCGGCCGTTGCCATGGAGCGCCGAGCGGGTGCCGCGGAGGAACCCCTGGAGGTAGTCGCCGGGGGTGATGCCCGGCTCAACCTCGGCCTGCGGAACGGGCGAGGCCTCGCGGACTTCGATGAAGGTGACGAAGAAGTTGTTCACGCCGTCGCGGAGCTGCTGGACGTAGGCGTGCTGGTCGGTTGAGCCTTTGTTGCCGTAGACGGCGAGGCCCTGGTTGACCACGGTGCCGTGCAGGTCGTGCTGTTTGCCCAGCGACTCCATGACGAGTTGCTGGAGGTATTTGCTCATAAGCGAGAGCCGGTCCTTGTACGGCAGGATGACCATGTCCTTGGCTCCCTTGCCGCCTCCGGCGTGGTGCCAGGCCAGGGCCAGCAGCAGAGACATGTTTTCCCGGGCCGGGGCGGAGCGGGTGCGCTCGTCCATGGCGGCGGCACCGGCGAGAAACGCGCGCACATCGGCCCCCTGGAGGGCCAGCGGGACGAGGCCGACGGTGCTCATGACCGAGGTGCGACCGCCGACCCAGTCGGTCATGGGAAAGATCCGCAGCCAGTCGTGCGCGGTGGCGTGGGCTTCCAGCTTGCTGGCGATGCCGCCGGCGGCGGTGCCGGTCACGGCCACGGCGTGCCGCGCCATGTCCAGTCCGGCCGCCTGGTAGGCGGCCTCAGCCGCGAGCATGCCGTTGCGCGTCTCCGCGGTGCCCCCGGATTTGGAGATGACGATGGTGAGGGTGGACCGCAGATCGCCGTCAATTTCGGCGAGGATGCGCCTAAATCCGTCGGGATCGGTGTTGTCGAAGAAATGGGTGCGCACCGGCGCGGAGCACTCATCGATCAGGGCCGCCGTGGTCAGTTGCGGGCCCAGCGCGCTGCCGCCGATGCCGATCACGAGCAGGCGGGTGAATTTCCCTCCCCCCGGAGGGCTGACCCGGCCGGCGTGCACGTCCGCCGCGAAGGCGAGGCTGTCGGCCACGTCGCGCTCGATCTCGGCGCGCAGTTCGGGCGTGGGGGCGAGGGCCGGAGTGCGCAGCCAGTAGTGGCCGACCATGCGGCCTTCATCGGGATTGGCGATCGCCCCATCCTCCAGGTCGGCCATCGCCGCCAGGGCGTGGTCGCAGAGCGGTGCCATGCGGTCGAAGAAGTCGGGGGAAAACGTCAGGCGGCTCACATCGAGCGAAAAGCCGGTCGTTTCGTCGCGGAGGAAATGGTCTTGAAAGCGTTGCCAGTGGGACATGGGCATGGATTGAAAGGGTGAATGCGGCGCTTGCAACCGGCCATGATGCCGTCAGGAGGCGATTTCGGGGCGGGGCGGGCGCCGATCACCGCATCCTCCGGGCCGTCCCAACCGCCTGATCCATTTTTTGCCGGGCGAGAAATGATCCAGGGCTGCGGATTGACAGCCCCTGGCCCCCCATCGAATCCTCTCGCGCCCGGAGCCCACTTGAGAATGAACGCAGAAGAAAAGATCAAACACCTGAGGTCGGAGCTGGACGCGTTGCGAGGGCAGCGGGACCGGATTCGATCGACCCGTGACGAGTTGAAGGTGAAGCTCGCCGGCGAGAGCCAGCAGCGGGCGACCCTGGCGCGGTCGCACCTGGAGTTGTGGCGCCGCCAAGTGTATCCCCATCACGACGCTGCGCTGCCTGCGGCCGAGCTGGTCGAGCACATTGCCTTCAAACGCGGCACCGTGGTGGACGCGGGCGTGGGCCTGCTGCACGAGGGGTACATTGCGGTGCAGCAGATCAAGCAGTTGCTGGACCGTCACCGGGACCGCCCCATCGGCCGGATCCTCGATTTTGGCTGCGGCTGCGGCCGGCTGACCCGCTACATGGGTCTGCTTGGAGAGGAGGGCGTGCGGGTGGAGGGCTGCGACGTGGATGCGGCGGCGGTGGAATGGGCGCGGGAGCATCTGCCGCGCTCCGGCCGGTTTTTTGTCAGTCCGGACCGCCCGCCCCTGCCTCCGGCGGACGAGGGCGGCTACGATCTGATTGTCGCGCTTTCGGTTTTCACCCATCTGCCCGAGGACATGCAGGACCTGTGGCTGGCCGAGCTGATGACGCAGCTGCGGCCGGGCGGGATGCTGGTGGCCACCATCCACGGGCCTTATTTTTACCGGTTTGTGCCCGCCGGGCAGCGCGCTGAGTTCCTGGAACAGGGATTCCTCCATTGCGATTTGGGTAAGACTCCGGGGCTGCCGGACTATTATCTGACGGCCTTTCACACCGAGGATTACATCCGCGTGCACTGGGCCGCTCACGGGGAGCTCGTCGCGATCGAACCGATGGCCGTGCAGCTTCAGGATGCAGTCGTGCTCCGCCGGCCGGGGTGACCGCCGGCCGCGCGCCCCCCAGCAAAGACCGCCAGGTTCCAGAAAGCCGCCGCCGATTTTTCCCATGTCCAGTCTGTCCCCGACCGAGGCCATCGCCCAGCTGCGGACCTGTCGGGTCTGCGGCTCCGCCGACCTGTCATTCCGGCCGGCGATTGGAGACGCCCTGGCCGCCGGATGGGGGCTTTCCCCGGAGCAGCGGGCGTACATCGATCTGCAGCAGGGGCTGCACTGCCGCGGGTGCGGGGCCAGTCTGCGGGTGCAAACGCTGGCCGGAGCCCTGCTGGCCGGGCATCAGGCGGGAGGAGACTTCATCGCCTTCTGCCGGAGCCACGCCGGTTTCCGCCAGCGGCGCGTCCTGGAAATCAACTCCGCGGGGGCGCTCAATTCCGCCCTGCGCGAGCTGCCCCATCACACCCTGGCCAGTTATCCGGAAGTGGACCTTCAGAAGCTCTCCTGCGCGGACGAAACGTGGGACGTGATCGTCCATTCGGACACCCTGGAGCACATTCCCGATCCGCGCGCCGCCTTGAGCGAATGCCATCGCACGCTCCGCCCCGGCGGCTGGCTGGCCTTCACCATCCCGATCGTCCATGGTCGGCTGACCCGCACCACGGAAGGACGCCCGCCGACCTGGCATGGCGGCCCGGACACCACGGCCGAGGACTGGCGCGTGTGCACGGAATACGGCGCGGATTTTTACCAGCAGCTGTTCGCGGCGGGTTTTTCCTCGGTCCAGATGCACACGATCCTCTTTCCGGCGGCGGTCGCCCTGGTTGCGATCAAGGGTCTGCCTCCACCCGCCCCCCGGCCGGTGACCGGGTTCGCCGCGGGACGCGGCTGGGGGCGGGCCACCTTCGAGCGCCGGCACCGCTACAGCATGGCCGCCGAGCTGGCCGCCGGCCGCCGCGTCCTCGACATCGCCAGCGGCGACGGCGGCGGCAGCCTCCTGCTGGCCTCCCGGGCGGCCCTCGTCATCGGCGTGGACCACGACCCGGAGGGGGCGGCCCGGGCCCGGGCACACGCGCATGCCCCCACGCTCGAGTTCCGCACCGGTCCGGCCGATCGCCTGCCGCTCGACGAGGCCAGCGTGGACCTGGCGGTCACTTTTGAGGCCCCGGATCCCTCGGTGGCACCGGAGGCTTTTCTTTCCGAGCTCAAGCGCGTGCTCCGGTCCGATGGACTGCTCCTCATTTCGGTTCCCGGCGTTTCGTCATCGGCCGGAGCGCCCGGTCATGAGCCGCTCTCCGATGGGAAAACGCCGCTCGGTGCCGGATTCGAAGCCCTGCTCCGGTCCCGTTTTGCCCACGTGGCGTTGGTCCGCCAGCGCTTTGCGTTCGGCTCGGTGATGACCCCCGGGCCGGCCGGAGTCGCCGCAGTATCCGGCCGGCATGCGGGCGATCACAACGCGCTGGCCTTGCATCAGCCTCCGGAGGAGGAGGCGGTGCTGATCGCGGCCTGTTCCGATGCGCCGCTGCCCGAGCTGCCGCTGGGCACCTTCGCCGGGACCGGGGATTTTGCCTCAGACCTCGACACCCTGATCGGCGGCGATGTGGACGCCATCCTCAACGCGTGCCCTCTGGCCGCTGGGACCGGGCTGCGCCGGGCCTTGCTGGAGGGGCGTGCGCGCGCCGAAAAAGCGGCCCAAGCCGAGGCCAAGTGGATGGAGGAAAAAGCCCGGGACGCGGCGCGGTGCGAAAAAATCGCGGCGCGTCTGGCCGGGCGCGATGCCGAACTCCAGCGGCTCAAGACATCCAGATTCTTCAAGCTGGTGCATCCGTTCGGCCGGCTGTTCGGCGGCTGGTAGGGCGGTGCCTCCGCCAGCCGCGGTTCAGGGCGATCCCGGGGCAGGTTCTCGTTGGCGATTGGGCATCGGCGATTATGGTTCCAGTAATGGTCCAGGGATTTCGCCGATTTTCGCGCCGTGCCGCCCTGCGCTCGCTGGTGGGCGGCTCGTCGCTGCTGCCCGCGATCCTCGCCGAGTTGAGCCGCGCCGGGGAAAGCCCGGTGGCACCGCTGCGATCACATTTCCGGCCGCGGGCCAAGCGGGTGATTTTTCTGTTCATGACCGGCGGCGTGTCGCACCTGGATTCGTTCGACCCCAAGCCCCGGCTCGTCGCCGATCATGGGGGCAAAGTCCCCGCCGGCCTTCCCGGAGCCGGCAAGTTCCTGATTGCTCCGAAGCGTGAATTTCTTCCCGGTGGCGGGTGCGGCACGCCGGTCAGCAGCCTGTTTCCGAAAATCCGCGAGTGCATGGATGACATCTGCCTCATCCGCTCGATGACCGCGGATCATGGCAACCACTTCGAGGCCACCCTGCAGATGCACACCGGGAGCTTCAGTTTCGCCCGGCCCAGCATCGGTTCATGGGTCAGCTATGGGCTGGGCACCGACAACCAGAACCTCCCGTCCTTCGTGGTGCTCGCCCCCCACCTGCCCTATGCCGGCGGCCAAGTGTGGGGGAACGATTTTCTGCCCGGCGTGCACCAGGGTGTGCGCGTCACTCCTGGAGCCGATCCGGTCCCCAATCTGAAGCCGCGCCTGACCGGGGCATCGTTGCAAGAGATGGAGCTGGGCCTGCTGCAGCAGATGAACCGCGGCCACCTCGGGGCGCGCGGCGGCACGGACCCGGCGCTGACCGCCCGCATCCAGTCCTTCGAGACCGCCTTCGGCATGCAGGCCGAAGCGCCGGAGGCGTTCGATTTGTCCCGGGAGACGGAGGCCACCCATGCCCTCTATGGCCTGGAGCGCGGCAGCACCAAGGGCTTTGCCTGGCAGTGCCTGGTCGCCCGCCGCCTCGCCGAACGCGGGGTCCGCTTCATTGAGCTCATCGACACCGGGGCCAGCAACAACTGGGATTCGCACGGCGACATGGCCGAGCATGACCGGCTGGCTCTTCAGGTCGACCAACCGATCGCCGGACTGCTGCGCGACCTGAAATCCCGCGGCATGCTCGACGACACGCTCGTGGTCTGGGCCACCGAGTTCGGGCGCACTGCGTACAACGACAGCCCGACGCACAAGGGCCGGGAGCACCACAAGGAGGTCTTTTCCTGCTGGATGGCCGGGGGCGGCGTGAAGGGCGGCCTGGCCTACGGCTCCAGCGACGACTACGGCCTGACCGTCGCCGACAACGGCGTGCACGTCCACGATCTGCACGCGACGATTCTGCATTTGCTGGGATTCGACCACGAAAAGCTCACCTTCCGCCACGGCGGCCGGGATTACCGCCTGACCGATGTGTATGGGCACGTGGTCCATGATCTGGTCGGGTGAGGCGCGACCTTGAGCCGGGTCAACGTGGATGAGGGCTGAACCTTCCGGCTACTGTTCCCACACGCCGCGCCGCAGGGGCAGGCCGGAGCCGAACGCGTTGTGGAAAGATATGGGTTTTCCTGGTGCGAGGACCGTCCGCTGGGGAAGTGTGGAGGGTGTTGCGGTCTCCTTGAATGAGGAACACGAAGCGTGAAACCATGCGGGCGCGCAGAGTGAGGCAAAGGTAAAATGTCGGCGGGTCAGCAGTGGGCTCAGGCGGAGTGGGGTGTATGCAGCTTCTGAAGCAGCATGGCGGCGGACCGCGCCGCCGCAATAAAGGCGTGGAGCCGCGCTGGATCCTTGACCCCGGGGGCGGCCTCGACGCCGCTGGCGACGTCGACGCCGTGTGGCCGCACCGCACGGATGGCGTCAGCGACGTTTTCCGGGGTCAGGCCGCCCGCGAGCAGAAAAGTGGCGTCGGCATGCCGCGCCACGGCGGCGGCGGCCAGGTTCCAATCGAACGACCGGCCGCTGCCGGGGTCGGGGCCGTCGAGCAGAAACCGCCGGGTGGGAAAGGCGTCCAGCGTGGCGAGAGAGGTTTCGTCCACGATCCGCACGGCCTTGATGAGCCGGCCTTCCAGGCCGGCCTCGTTCAAGGCGGCGAAAAACTCCGGCCCCTCGGCCCCGTGGAGCTGGGCGGTGTGAAACAATCCGTCCGCCAGGGCGGCGCGGACTTCGTTCAGCGTGGGATGGACGAAGACCGCGACGCGCTCAACCCCGGCCGGCACGCGGTTGATCCACTCTGCTGCCTGCTCGAAGGGCATAAATCGTTTTGACCCGCGGAAAAGAATGACGCCGATCGAATCGGCCCCCGCGGCCGCGCTCAGTTCGGCATCGGCCAGCGTGGTCTGGCCGCAAATCTTGATGCGCAGGAGCTGAGGCAGGGGGGGCATGAGCGGCAGGGTGCGCGCAATTGCTCCGGCGTCATCCGCTTTCCGCGCGGGAGAACGGCGGGTGCCTTGGCCCCCGGAGCCGGCGGTGGATCACATTTCCCACAGCCGCCGGCGCAGCCGCAGCAGGGAGACGAACATTTCGGTGACGGTGGACGGCCGGATGCGGCTGCCGGGGCTTTCCTCCCAGTCGATGGGGACCGCATGCAGGCGGGTGCCGCCGCGGAGCAGATGACAGAGCAGCTCCACATCGAAACAGAACCGCGTCTCGAGCAGGCTGCCGCGCAGCGCGCGCCAAGCGGCCGTGGGCACGATTTTGCAGCCGCACTGGGTGTCCGGCACCGGCAGGCCGAAAAGCAGACGGACCAGCCCGCGGAAGACCAGTCCGGTCACCAGGCGGATCGGGGTGCGCCGCACCCGGTGCCCCGCGCCGCGGACCCGCACGGCAATGGTGGCGGCATCAGCCTGCGCGGGGTTGAGAGCGACGCCGGCGAGGCGGGTGGTTTCGGCGGCCGAGACCGCGCCGTCCGCGTCGAGGAAGCCGACAAATTCCTCAGTGGTGGCGAGGTCCCATCCCGCATAGACGGCGCCGCCCTTGCCCATGTTTTCCGGGTGTGCGGCCAGCGGGCGCAACAGGGGAAAGTCCGGGCGCAGCGACTCGACGAGCGCGCTCAGCCGGGCCACTTCCTCCGCTCCGGAGCCATCGTCGCAAACTTGCACCGCAACGGGAAGGCCTGCCTCAGTCAGGGCGGCGCACAAGCCCGGCAGGAACCCGGGCAAACGCCCGCTTTCGTGGTAACAGGGGATGACCAGCAACAGGCGCGGGGGCATCGCCTGTCATAGTCGCCGGCCCGCGCCTTGCCAAGGCCGAGGTGAATCCTGCTTTGTTCACTCATTCCCCTCAGTCTGGTCGCGCTCGGCTTCGGGGGCGGCCTCGACACCCGCGATTCGCCTCCCCCCATGGTGCCGACTGGGCCAAGATCCACCATGGCCGGGCGTGCGCCGCCATTGACCGAGCCGTGATCGATCGCACATTCGCCCATGAGCAGGACTCGCTTCAAGGATCGGGTGGAAGCCGGCCAGATCCTCGCCGGCAAGTTGTCGCGGTATGCGGAGCGCGACGATGTGGTGGTGCTCGGATTGCCCCGAGGCGGAGTGCCGGTGGCGGCCGAGATCGCGCAGGCACTGCGGGTGCCCCTGGATGTGCTGATCGTGCGCAAGCTGGGAGTGCCGGGCTGGGAGGAACTGGCCATGGGCGCCATCGCCAGTGGTGGGGTGCGCGTGATCAATGAGCTGGTGGTGCGTGCCGAAGGCATTCCGTCGGAGACAATCGACGAGGTGGCCGCCCGCGAATCGAAGGAACTGCGCCGCCGCGAAATGGGCTACCGCGGCCACGCGGGGGCCCCGGAAATCAGCGGCAAAACAGTCATCCTGGTCGACGACGGCATCGCCACCGGATCAACCATCAAGGCGGCGGTGCAGGCGCTGCGGCAGCAAGGTCCGTCAAAAGTCATCATCGCCGTGCCGGCCGCGGCCCCCGACTCGCGGGCCACGCTGGAACCCATGGTCGATGAATTCATCGCCCTGATCACGCCGGCGGATTTTCGCGCGGTCGGACAATGGTATGAAAACTTCCCCCAGACCCCGGATGACGAGGTGACGCGGCTGCTGGCGCAGGCGCGCCAGCCGTAGGACGACAGGGTCTTTCCAGCGTTCACTGCCGTCACAGCGGTAGCGTGGTCCTGGAGGCTCGTTCTCTGAAAACGCCCCACCCATCACCCTCTCTCCCGGGTCCCTCCTGGTTTCACCCATCCGTTGCGACGCCCGTCTGGCGGAGACTGATGCGGTGATTCACATCGATGAGACCCGCGCGGTGGAGCCCCTGGAGCGGAGCGCCGGGTGGGAGGAGGGCGAGGCTCAGGAGACATTGCCGTCCGGACTGTGGCCCGCGGGCGCGGGGAGTCGGCCCGCATGCGCCCGCCTTCAGGGGCGGCGTGCGGAAGCGCCGCGGGCGCGGGGATCGATGTTACAGTTCCCCCACGCCGGTCCGCGGTAACTAACATGATTGATAGCATCAGAAGTCATGGCACCGCTCCGCCGGGGCCTCGCGAGGCGCTTTCAAGGCATTCCGGCCCACGCCGGCCAGCCGGTTTTTCGCATCGTCGAGGGGACGTGGCGGAAGATTGAAAATCCCGCGGGCACGCTGATGCGCCGGGGCGAAGCGTACTGGGCGTATTGCGAAGGAGGCTCGGACTTCCAGGGGCCCTGCGAGGTCCGCCTCTCGTTCGGGGACCACCTGCGCTACGCGCCGGATCAGCACAACGGCATCTTCGTCCTGCGCAACCGCTCGCCGCACCCTGCGGGCATGACCCTCAGCCGTCTGGGACAAGGCGGACTGTCCCTCAACTTCATCTTCAAGGGCATTCTGGAAACGGAGGTCCAGTCGTTTTCCACCCCGCTGCCCGCCATCTACAAAATGCCGCCGATGGAGCCGGGGAGCGATGGGACGGTGACCCTCCGGCTCACCGACACCGAAAGTGTCCAATCCGGCGGGTCCAACCTGCTGCGCCTCACCTCCGATGCCGGAACCGAGTATTGGATCGCCGTTTACCTCGATCCCCAGGGCTGATCCTGCGCGCGGTCGTCCGCGGCTGCGCCACCACTGAATTCCCGCCAACACCCGAATTGCACGCCATGAAGAAAATGGGACCCATTCCTGGATTTTTAATGTGGAGGAGGGCGGCCGCGGTGGCGGTCGCGCTGGCTCCAACGGTTGCCCTGGCGGACAGCGCCGAGGGCCTGTGGGTTGGCCGCGCGATCCTCAACCAGGTGAACGAGGTGGTCGGAGCGGTCGATGAAAACCAGGTCCGGGTGCAGAACCCGCCCACCCTGACCACTCCCACCAGTGACCAGGCCGAGATTTTTCTGATGCTCCACGTGGACGGTGCGGGCCAGGTGCGGCTGCTCAAAAGCGTCGTCATTGCCGACGGCAATCCGGATCCGCTGGTGGTCGAGGAGCGGCTGATCACCGATCCGCGGCTGTTCGCCGAGCAGGCGACCGCCCGGCGGCTGGCGGCCGCGGCCTTTGAATTTGGGGATCCGCGGTCCCGGGAGGTGCTGAATGCCGTGGCCTTTGCCGCCGCGGATGCCGCCGCCTCTTCCGCGCCCGCCGCCTCGGTCGCGAATGCGGCCGGTACGGAACCGGAGCAGGAGCTGGCGGCGGCGCTGGCCGCGGCGGCGGCGGCCAGCGCGGCCGCGGGCAGTCCGGACCTGTCGCCCTCGCTCGCTTCATTTGTCGAAGGAACCTCGTTTCAGCAGGCGGCGGCCCCCGCGGCAGCGGCGGCCCTGGAGACGGCCATCACCAAGTATGACGCCGGATTGCGCGGCAACGATTTGCAGAACGCGGTGCGCTCGGGCGTGCTCATCGGGCTGCGCACGCTTTCGCAGATGAGTGATGGCGCGACGCTGGACGATCTCCCCATGAGCGGAACCCTCGCGAAGGGCAGCACCGTGAACGGCGAGATTTTCCTGGGGGCCTATCACCCCTCGAACCCGTTCCGCCACCGGCGCAATCCCGCCCACCGCGGGGGCTACGATCTGCGTCGGAAGCTCACCCTCAGCGTCTCGGCGCCCGCGTCGGGGGCCGATTTCGACACCACGGATGCGGGGGTCGACCGCCTCACCGGCACTTACCAGGAAGAAGTTTTCGGATTGCACAAGCCGCTGGGTTCAACGGGGGAGGTGGGGCTCCGGACCAAGGGGACGTTCATCCTCGATCGAATCGGGCACGATGCCACGCTCAACGACTAAACCATCCGCCTAACGCGCATTCCGAGGTTACCAAAGCATGAAGACTGGACTGATCGTCAACTGGCGGACGCTGTGCGCCGCCGCCTGCCTCTCACTGGCAGCACTGGGGGCCGCCACCCCCGGCCGCGCCGAATCCTCCTTCGTCGAGGGACTGGGAAGTTTTGTCGCTGCCGATTCGGCGGTCGATTCCGCTGGCTTCACCTATCTGGTCGGCCAGAAGGAAGACAGTCAGGGCAACAAGCAAGGCTACTTGGTCAAAATCGACCAGGCCGGCGGCCGGGTCGAAAAGCTTTTGAATGGGCTGAAGCCGGCGGGGGGGACGGAAAAGTTTCTCCCGGTCTCGATTTCGATCGGATTCGACATTCCGGGTTCGGTGGCGACCCTGGTGGGACCGACCGATGCCATCTACATTGCCTCAGCCACCAAGATCATCCTTGTGGATCCGGGCGGCTCCACGGTCGAAAGCCTGGCGATTCCCAGCCGGACCCTGACGGATGTGGCCTATGCCCCCCTGGCTTCCGGCGGCGTCGTCAGCGGCGCGGTCTTTATCAGCGGAACCAAGGGAACGGACGCCTTCGTGGCCCGGGTGAATGCGGACCTGACTCCGGTCGCGACGACCATTGTGAGCCACGAGAAGGTGTACGGCAACAACGCCGGAGGGGACACGGCCACGGCGGTGGCGGTTGACGAACTCGGGGATGTGTATGTGTCCGGCCGCCTGGCACGGGGCCGCAACGAACTCGGCGAGCTGGGGCTCAACAACACATGGAGCGTCAAGCTCTATCAGAAATCGGGGGTCTCGATCAGCAGCTTCGCCAATTTTGCCTCGGTGGCGGTCAGTGCCAACTTGGTGCAGAGCGCCACCGCCACCACGATCAACTACAACAACAATTTTCCCGGTGGCCGTCGGGATGATTTTTACATGGTCGCGGAGACGAACATCTACGTGCCCGCGGATGCCTCTTATACTTTCAACATGACCTCGGATGACGGCCAGCGGCTGTATCTCGACGGCGAGTTGATCAAGAGCGACGACGCGCTGCATGGAGCCACCCCCGTCGCGAGCGGCGCGATTTCGGTGCCGGCCGGCTTTCACAAGGTCCGTTACGAGATGTTCGAGCGGGGCGGCGACGAGGTGGCGAAGCTGGAGTTCAACACCAATGGCACGACCACTTATTCGGCGCTCCCGTCGTTCACCTTCGGCGGCGACACCGGCTACGTCTTCAAGTTCGATCCGGCACTGTCATCGCTCAAGGCGCACCATCTGGCCAGCTACGAGGACGGGGTCGGCGGGGCCTACACCGACCTCAAGTACTCCCGCGGCTGGGTCTATGCGACCGGCTTCTGGTCGGGAACCTCCGACGCCCGCGACGACCTGGCGGACGGTCAGGACATCGAGACGGTCAAGCTTGATTCGGCGCTGCGGCTCAAGGGCCGGGCGACGGTGACGGGAGTGTCGTCGCTGAAAGGCCACAGCGTGGTCCCGGACGAGGTCGGCAACGTCTATTTCACCGGCAGTTATGGACCGGCCAGCGTCGATTTTATCGGCGACGGCGGGACCAAGTTCACATCCAAATCCTCGTCGGTGGAAAGCCGCTTCGTGGCCAAGCTGAGTTCGAACATGGAGTATGTCTGGGTCGAAACCGAGAAGAACCAGGCTCCGGACTTCAACGACGGTGCCATCGACACCACGATCATGTGGAACGAAGAGCTTCAGAAGGTGTTTCTGACGGCGGCGTTCACGGGCAACGCGGCGCTGACCTATGGAAACCCCGGGCAGCTGGAAACCATTTTTGGGGGCCAGGGATTTCTCCTGGTCATGGAACCGGGCGGGACCTTCACGCAGCGCGTCGATCTGACCGTCATTTCGGTCTACGGTGTCGGAGGAACCCAAGTCCAGCCCTTCGGCGGCACTCCCGATCTGCCCGCCACCCAGCGGCGCATCAAGGGGGCGCAGATCATTGTCTCCGTGCCGAAAGCCATCTATCAGAATGTCAGCGGCGTGGAGTTGAACGACCCGTCCCGGGAGACGGTGCAGTCGGTCGCTGAGCGTCGGCTCCGACCGACCGGGTACACGCTCAGCGACGGGACCATCACCGATGACGGTCAGTTCGTGTACAGCGGAAAGCTGGAGGACGACCTGACCGTGACCTTCAACTGGGTCACCGAGTTCGCGCTGACCATCGACCTGGATCTGGCCGGCACCCGCGGCACCGTGGTCGGGAGCATCAATTCGACCGCTTCCGGCCGGCCCTCGCCGGAGGTGAGAAAGCACTGGATCCAGGAGGACGAACAAGCCTCCCCCGAGATCGATGGATACATTCAGGACATCGAATCAGCCGGCGGGGCGATTCGGTACGTGGTGGCCGGCTATTATGCGTCCGGGCCGCCGAACACCAACGTCGCCCCGACCAACTTCGAAGCCGAGAATTTCTTCCCGATCCCGACCGTGGAGACCCGCCACAAAGTGGCTCCCTTCACCATGGAGGGCCCGGCCAAGATCACCTGGGTGCTGATCAAGCAGAACGGCATCCAGGTCACGACCACGGGGCCGGCGTCGCTCGGCCTGCCGCTCATCCAGGTGGTGAGCAATCCGGCCCAGCGCCTGGCGCTCGGGCTGCCACCGCAGACGTCGCCGACCGGATCCGGCACCTTCTTTTTCGACGAACATACCAGTGTGCAAATCGTGACCGTGGCGGCCGAGGGCACGCAGCAGGTCCGTGGCTGGCTCGGGGGCGACGGGATCGTCTTTCCGTCCTCCGGTCAGCTGAGCGCGCTCACCAGCTTTACCATCAACACCAAGACCTATCGGGGTTTGGCTGTGCAGGACCTCATCCGGCCGGCCCGCGTGATGTGGGATTACGGCGACCGGATTTACGAGGAATCAGTCCGGATCGGCGGCTCCACGACCTTCAGCGGGCTGGATCCCGCCGCCCTCGGCCGCATCCGCGCCGATCTCCCCCCGGATCGGATCGACATCATCGACGGCCCGACCGGCAGCTCCATCAACGATCTCGTGCTCTGGGATCCCGAGGGGCGCAAGCTGTACCCCCTGCGTCCAGGCGAGGTCCTCACTTACTGGCGCACCAATGATGCAGATCCCAACATGCGCCTCATCATCCGGCAGTTTCTGTCCTTTCCGACCGAGCCTCATTACCGCCATGTCGCGGGCACTCCCGGCGTCAGCCTCGATCCATCGGAGGACGATCTGCTGGTCTTCCGCGAAATAAAATACACCGAAAATCAGGCCTCCACAGGCGGCGACAAAAAGTTCGTCGCTCAGAATCCGGGCCTGACCGTGCTGATGTTCGGGGAACTGAGCGAAATCGCCCGCGGCCAGCAGCGCGAAACCTTCCGGGTGCGCGTCGTGGAGACCAAACTCTGGAGCGACGGACTGCCGCCGGTCCGCAACGTGCCGATCGGGGCCAAGGTAAAGAGCGCGTACGACACCGCGAAGCTCGACACCGGGTACGTGTATTTTCCGCTGGCCCGCTTCAACCCGTTTGTGCACAACCGCAGCGAGGTCACGGGGCCGATCATCCCGGTGAACCGGGAGTTCCAGTCGTCGCAGGATTACGATCTCATGGTGGTCTGGTACGAGCGGCGCGACCAACTGGTCTGGCCGTATCAGGCGGAAATGCTCAATCCGGTGTGGCTGACCGCGGCCCAGGGACTCGGGCGGATTGTCATCGCCAGCGAGTTCGGCAGCGAGTCGGTGTCGGAGGCGGGACTGGACCAGGAGGTGGTCGGAGAGGTGACCGTCGACGTGCTCGATGAAGAGGGCAATCCGACGGGCGCGCAGGAGACGGTTCCCCCGGCTACCACCTACGATCCGAGCCGCTTCCAGCAGCTTCAGGTGTACACCCAGCCGGTGCCGGCCGAGCCCGGCTACAATCCCAATGAGGAGCATGGGCTGATCGCGCCGTCGCGCCGGTTCTCCTCCGCCTCCCCGCTGCCCGGGGCCGCCTTTGGCTTGCGGGACAACGATCTCAACATCCGCACGCCGGGGCCAGCCTACACCTCGGACCCGTATGTGCTCACCCAGTTCCTCGATGTGGTGGACGGGGAGTTCAAAATGAAGGTGTACAGCGTGGTGCGCGAGTCCTCGCGGAGCAATCTGGGATCCCGGAACTACGACTACCGCTTTGCCATCCCGAAAGCCATCGAAGCCGGCAAGCCGGTGATCCCGTTTTATCCGCTCGGCCAGGTCATCGGTGCCACGCCCTGCGCGGAAACGTTCGGACTGGACGACAACCCGGCCCAGCTCACGTACTGGGAGGATCACAAGGGCGGCAGTTGGTCGGTTTCCGGCGGTGAGGACGCCTCGTTCAAGGTCTACTATTATTGCCCGCTGCAGCCGGATTTCTGGTGGCCTGCCAATGGCGTGGCCGGCACCAACCCGGCGATCGGAGGCAAAAACGTGGGCGACTGCCTGCCGTTCCTGCCCATTTTCACGCGGACCGGCGAGACGAGTTTTGCCACCCACAAGCCGACCGCGATCAAGCGCAACAGCAACGGCGTCCCCCAGGCGGTCACCTTCCAATCGGAATGGCCGGTCAACACGCCGGTGCTCAAGGTGGGCGAAACCCTGACCTTTGCCGGCGGCGAATACAAGGCCGACAACCCGACGGTACCGGTGCCGGACGGCGCCGGCGGGGTGGTCGAAAAAGAGACCCCGGGGCTTCCCGGCGTCCTGGCCTGGGCGGCGGGCGAAGTGATCTACGACCATCTCAATCCGGACATGGACGATCAGGGCGCTTTCGACACCCACACCGCCCGCATCTTTCAGGCGCTCGAGGATCGGAGTATCACCGTGGACCGGGACTCGCTGCCCGAGACGTTCCAGCCGGCCAATACGCAGGTCATTCGCGTTCGGGACGGCAAATGGTTCTTCGCCGCCCTGCCGGCGTCCCTGCAGAAGCGGGTCTTTTACGACCCCGTCACCGAGAAGCTGACCATTCGCGGCCTGCTCAACGACAAGACCATCGGCGACGCCACGCTGACCGCGGCCCCGCCGCCGCTCTACGTCCTGGAGCCGAACCTGATGACGCCGACCGAAGTGTCGGAACTCGCCGGCCTGGCCCCTGAGAACTTCCAATGGCAGGATGCGGTGACCGCCCTGCACAAGTACACCCGGAATCCGGCGCTGCTCGACAAGGGGAAGAACGGCGTCGCCAATGCCGGCGGTCAGGACGACTACCTGCCGGGGCTCGGAGCGGCGGATGACGCCTATCGGGTCGGTCTGGAACGGAAAATCAAACGCACCCCTGCTGGGGATCCGGTGGTGCTGACCGACGGCGTGGTTTCGACGACCGCCGGCGGCAGCCGCATCGATTCGGACGGCGACCTCATGGACGACGGCTGGGAGACGAGGTTCTTCGGCAACCTGGGCCGGGACGGCAACGCGGACTTCACCGGCGACAGCCCGGCCGCCTGGTCGAGCATGCTCCGCCAGCTCGGTCCCCCCTACGTCGGCCCGGTGGCCTTGAATCCGAGCAAGAACGTGATCGAAAACGTCGGCCTCATCGAGCTCTACGAAACCATTCTCCAGCGCGCACTCGATCTCACCGTGCGCAACGGCATCCCGGTCACTCCGGGTCTGGGCAATGCCATCGAGCTCGCCTCCACGCGGCTGCTCGACTTCCACACCCTGCTTGGGAACGAGGCCTATGCGGATGCCCTTGATCCGACCATCGGGGTTGATGGCGGTTCGGTCACTCCGGCCGTCTTTGCCTTCCAGAACCAGGTCGCTGACCTCTCGGAAGAGGAACTCGCCCTGCTGCGCGGTCAGGACAAGGACCGGGGGCGCCCGTTCTACAACCGGCTCTTCCCGAACTTCACCAAGGGCGAGGGGGAGCCGGCCTACGCCATCAATTACAACCTGCAGGACGCCAACACGGACGGATTCATCGACGAAAGCGACGCCCTGCTTCTCTATCCTCACGGGCACGGAGATTCCTGGGGGCATTACCTGACGGCAATCAAGACCCAGTACGACCTGCTGCGTGAGCCGCTCTTCAACTGGGAGTCGCGCTCCGAACTGTACAACCTGCTGGACGTGGTCATCGAGGTCGATTTCCGCGACGAGCGGAAATTCGCCGCCGCCGCCAAGGCCCGGACCGGCGCCGAGGTCGTCGATCTGACCTATCGTTCGCGGTACGTGGAGAATCCGGAAGGCCAGTGGCAGGGATACACCGAAACCGATGCGGCCCGCGGATGGGGCGTCGAGGAATGGGCCCGCCGCGCCAGCCAGGGCGCCTACCTCGACTGGATCACGGCCAATGCGCTGCTGCCTTCCGTGCATCCCAATGAAACCCTGGAGGGGATCGAAAAAATCGACCGGACCACGAACAAGGACATCGCGGTCATTTCGGCCGGCCTGACCCGCATCCAGCAGGTGTTCGACAACGCCAACGGGGGGGTGAACCCCGCCGGGGTCTCCGGGGACACCATCCCCTTCGACATCAACCCGAATCTGTATTACGCCGGGTACATCATCGATGACGAGGGCCGCGAGGGCCACACCCACTTCGAGCAGGTGTACCAGCGGGCCCTGGTGGCGATGAAAAACGCCAGCGCCCTGTTCACGGCCGCCGATGCCGAGAAGGCGCGGCTGCGGGAAGTGAGCAACGAGGAGGACTCCTATCAGCGGAGCGTGTTTGAGGAGGACCTCAGCTTCCGGAACCGGCTCATCGAGATCTTCGGCACCCCCTACGAGGGCACCATCGGCTCGGGCAAGCTGTATCCGGCGGGTTACTCCGGCCCCGACCTCATCACCTGGATGTATGCCGATGTCCGTGAAATCTCGGCCCAGACGGTGCCCGGACCGACGGTCACCTTTGGCGGGGATCTGGTCTACGACTTGGCGCTTGGGCGCTACTCCTACAACGGGGGAAGCAAGGACACCGATTATTCGTTCATCCATCCGGGCCATCGACGGAAGCTTCCTCGCCGCCAGCGAGATCGCCAACGGGGTGATCCTTGGATTCAAGACTGCCGGGGCCGCGAACGAAATCGTCGGCGAGGCCTTCGATGAAGGCGCCGCTGAAGGAGCTGAGGCCATCCCGAAGAACCTGCCCACCGGCGGCCTTTCTGTTTCGCCCGGGGATGCCCTGGCTCCGCTGCGCGCTGCCCTTGCCATCACCGGGACCTTGACCAAGGCCGGCTTCAAGGCCACCAAGATCGGGTTCGACACCGGTGCCACCATCGCGGAGTGGGCCCGCGATCTGGCCGGCAGCGTGCTCGCCTTCACCAAGGACAATCTGGAGCGCGACTACGGGCTGCAGGAGGCGCTCGTCGGTCTGGAGAACATGATCGGGGACGAGGCGAAGCTTCGGATCGAAATCTTCAAGGAGCTCGAAAGCATGCGCCAGATCTCGGAGGAATTCCGCACCGCCATCGCCGAAGGGCAGCGCCTGATCGACGAACGCGAGGCCTTCAACAAGAGGGTCGCCGTCTTGGCCCAGCGCAACCGCTATCAGGACATGACCTTCCGGGTGTCGCGCAATGCTGCGCTGCTCAATCTCGAACGTCACCTTCTCCGGCAACCGGCAGGGCGGGCCCAGCGGGCTGGGCGGCGGCGCCCTTTCGGTCGAGAATGCGGTTCCCACCCTTCCGCTGAAGGTGGCCGTGGTGCACTGCACCTTTTTCGAAAACGAGGACGCCGCGGGCAAGGGCAGCTCTATCCGGACCAACGTCTTTAACACCGCCGTCTCCCTGCGAAACTGCCTCCTGGCGGACGGAGACGCCAATCCGCTCGACCCCAGCGGGGCGGGGCGGATCCTTTCCGAGGGCGGCAATGTCGCGGATGATGACGCCATGGTGTGGATTTCCCAGGGCGGTGCCCCGATGGCGCTCTTCCTGCTCGACAATCAATCCGACCGGACCTCGCAGCTTCTGCCGCTCGAGCCACTGGCCGACAATGGCGGCCAGACTCGCACCCACGCACTTCCTGTGGGAAGCCCGGCCCGGGTCGCCGGGTTGCCCGGGTCAGGTACGGCCACCGACCAGCGCGATGTGGTGCGGGCAGCCACGCCCGATGCCGGTGCCTTCGAGGCCGGGACATTCAAGCGGCTTGTGATCAACGAGATTCAGTTTGACCCAGCCTCCGGCGAAGCCGCCTACATCGAGGTCGTCAATCCGCGCGATTCCGAAACCCTCCAGATTGGAGGCCTCGAGCTCTGGGTCACGGGCACGCCGCGCCACATTTTTACACCGCTGTCGCTTGCGCCCGGCACGGCAGTCCTGGTCCGCCAGGCGGCTGGTGCCATTACCCCCACGCCTCCAGGCGGCTTTCCGGTCCAGACGGCATCGGTGGGCGGCCTGCTCGGCCTGGGGCTGAGCGGCGGCATCGTCGAGGTGCGCGGTCCGTCAGGGGTCGTGGCCAGCGCGATGTACCTTTCGAAATTCCGGATGAGTGGCGAGCCCACCGTCGAGCTCCGCGGTGCCAACGAATCAGTCACGCGTTCGTGCGAGTTCCTCGGCGCGCTGCTCCCGGGTCCACGCACGCCCGGCGAGGAGGTGACGGGAATCCCGCTGCTCGAAGGCAATGCGCCGCCGGTTGCCTATGACGACGCGACAGAAACCGATGAAGACACCGCGCTGGAGGTCATCGACGTCCTGGCGAACGATTTTGACGCCGACCGGACCGATGTCATCCGCGTCGTCGAACTGCCGCCCACGCTCGAAAGCTCCCTCGGGGCCACTCTGGTCATCGTGAACGATTCCACCGCCGGAGTGGCGGTTTCCTACGACCCGACCAACGCTCCCGGCATGGCGGTGGTCAGCATCGTGGTCACCGGAGTCAACGACGCCCCGGTCGCCCGGGACGACGGACCGTTCGCGACCAACGAGGACACGGTCCTGGCCATTCCGTTTGTTCCGGGAGTTCTCGGGAATGACACCGATGTCGACACGACCGACACCCTGTCGGTCGTCAGCGCCGAGCCCAGAAGCGAACAGGATGCCATGGTCACCTTCGACGGCACCCGCTTCCTCTACAATCCAACGGTGTCCGAACTCTTTCTCCAGAAGCTGTCCAAGAAGGAAGTCATCATCGACAGCTTCGAATACACCATCGGGGACGGGAACGGGGGAGTGGCCACCGCCACCATCCTGGTGCGCGTCACCGGCGTGAACGACGCCCCGGTGGCCTTCGCCGACACGGCGGTGGCCTTCGAGGACGGACCGGTGAAAATCCTGGCCGAAGACGGCGTGCTGGCGAACGACACCGACATCGACATGAACACGCTTGCGCCCAACGATGTGCTCCGCGCGCTGCCATCGGCCATGTTTACTTCTCTTCTGGGGGCCACGGTCAAGCTCTACCCCGATGGTTCGTTCGACTATCTGCCCAATGGCTTGTTCGAAGGGCTCGGCCAGTGGGCCAATCTTGACGGCACCGACCCGGCCGTGCCCGTCGCGGGCAGTTTTGTCGTCGATACATTCGAATACATGGTGACCGATGACGGCCTCGTTTTTGCGAATGGCGACACCTGCCGGGTTTCCGCGGGCCAGACCGGGGTCGACCTGAAAGTGCTCGACAACGATGTGAATTACGGGGTTCTCCCGAGAGCCGATCTGGTGGTGACCCAGGTGGGCCTGCCCAGCCAGGGCGGAACCGCTTCGGTGGCTCCGGGCGGCGGCAGCGTCTTTTATTCGCCGGCCTTCGGCTTTGTCGGCACCGAAACCTTCACGTATGAAGTGGCGGCGGGAACCTACGGATTCTGCCTGGCCGAGGTCACCGTCAAAGTGGTCCCTGCTTCGGGGCCGATCGTCGGCAAGAGCGACGCCTTCACCGTGGCCCCGAACGGCACGGGTTTCCTTGATCTGCTGGCCAATGATCTGGCGCTTCCCGGCGGCACGCCGGTGGCCTTGGTGGAGCTCACCGAGCCGAACCAGGGCGGCAGCGCGACCATCGCCTTCCAGGGCGGGCGCAGCGTCGCTTTGTATGCTCCCGTGCCGGGCTTTCATGGCACCGAGACATTCTCTTATGTCGCGAGCGCCGGAGGCGGCACGACCTTTGGAGCCACGGTGACGATCACGGTGCCAAACCGGGCGGGTCTGCTGAAGCCCCAGGCCGACCACTTCTTCGTGGTGGCGGACACCGGGGAGAACATCCTGCCGGTGCTGGCCAACGACGGCATCCTTCCGAACAACGGAGAAAAGATCGAGATCACGTTCCTGAATGCCCCGCAGCACGGCACCGCCGCCTGGAATGCTTCCCGTTCGGCCATTGTCTACACCCCGACGCCGGGGTATGCCGGCCCGGACACCTTCGGCTATGAAATCGGGGCCGCCACCCATCCGCGCCGCGACCGTGACGATCACGGTCACCGATCGCAGCGGCCAGCTCCGCGGCTCGAACGACGCCTACGGCATCGCCGGCGACAGCCGGCGCAATGCCCTGCGCGTGCTCGCCAACGATGGCGTGGCCGGCTTGGGCGCGCTGCCGCTCGCGGTCACCGGATTCGGCACGCCGAACCAAAACGGAACGCTCGAAGTTGCGCCAGCCGGAGAATTCATCTTCTACTCGCCCCTCGCCGGCTTCATCGGCACCGAGACCTTCACCTACACCTTCTCGGATGGCCGGGGCGGGACCGGGTCGGCCTCGGTCACCCTTCAAGTCGGGGAGATTTTTGTCGGCGACGATGCCTTCACGGTCCTCTCCGATTCACCGGCGATGACGCTCGCAGTCCTGAAGGACGACCGGAGCCTTCCCGACGGGCCGCTCGTTATTCAGAGCGTCTCCGACGTCACCCCCAACGGCCCGACGGTGGCCCTTGCCGCGGACGGCAAGTCCGTGCTCTACACCCCGAAGGCCGGCTTCACCGGTGTCGACACCTTCACCTATGCGGTCGCCAACGATTCCGGGGAGTTGTTCGAAGCGTCGGTGACGGTGCGGGTCATGCCGAAGGATTCGGATCGTGCCACCGCCGTCGTCTCGGTCACGGTCCGGGGGGCCAATGACGCCCCCACCATCGGTGGCGTGCAGGCGATCGAATTCCTTCGCGATGACGACGTCGCGAAGCCGTTCGCGAGTGTCGTCATCGGCGAAGTTGACTTCGCGGGGCTGCAGCCGCTGACGGTCAAAGTGATCATGGATGACGCGGCCAAGGGCGATCTGGTCAAGGTGGGAGTCGGAGGGACGTTCATCGAAAATCCCCCCGGGACCTACACCTTCATCGGAACCGCCGCGCAAGCGACGACCGCCATCCGCATCCTGTGCTTCGTGCCGACCGACAACCGGATCGAGTGGTCGAAACACGAGACGGCCACGTTCACGATCTGTGTGAGCGACGGAATCGCCCCGGAGGTCAAGGACACGGGCACCACCATTGAGGTCTACAACATCGGCCAGCAGTTCGCCGACAACTGGATCTTTGGCAACGGCTGCACGCTTTCGTGGGACGAGCGGCGCACCCTGACTGTTGGTCAGAAGGCGCCCTTCGGGCTTCCCCTGGGTGGTGGCGGCACTTGGAGCGATCCTAAAACCGGTGAATGGCTCCTGTACTCCGACGGCGTGTCGGCCTGGATTCCCGGGGCGGCGGGAGGGCTGGGGGCCTTGGTTGATGGCGCTTCCGGCACGATGGGTGGCGCGTCCTCCGACGCCAGCATGATCCCGGCGATGATTGTGGCCAAGCCCGGCGGCGACCCTCGGTCCGAACTTTTTGTCGTGGCCTTCGGTGCGCGGAGTAAAAACATCCATTTCACCGAGATCGATCTGAGCCTCGGCACGACGGGTGCGGTCGTCGGCGTCGCCGGCCGGGAGGTGGGCGGTTCGTCGCCCTCGCAGGATGGCTGGGTCATGCTCCCGCAGGCCAACAACCGTGATTACTGGCTGATCATCGGAAATGGCAACGCCTACCCGGTCACTTCAACGGGCGTGGGAACGCCGGTCTCGAACTACAATCTCGACGGTAGCGGCGCGAGCTTCCGCTACAGCGTTGATCGCCGTAGAATCGGGGTCGGATGGTCTTCCCCGAAAATGTACGTCTACGACTTTAATCCTTCGACGGGTGTCTTCGGGACGAGCCGGATCGAGTTGAACCGGGGGAACGTCTGCTTCGAATTTTCCCACGACGGAAGAAAGCTCTACGTCAACGACACCACCGCCAAGGCCCTCTACCAGTACGATTTGAGCGCCGATCCGGGCCCGGGCACCACGACGACGACCCGCAGCGCCGCCGTCCAGGCGACCGAGGTCCTGCTCCACACCTATGGGGCGCCGGATTTTGCCGGCGACATGGCACTGGGGCCGGATGGAAAAATCTACATCGCCGGTGACGCCTCGACGCCGCCGATGCTTCATATCATTGCCGATCCCGATGCTTCCGGGGCCGGGGCCGGCCTGCAACTGGACGCGGTCGCGCTGCCCGCCGGCTGCACCCTGCGCCAGGGCCTGTACCATGGACTGCGAGTCGATGACCTGATTGATGAGGAATCGGACGAGCCCACAGGGCCGTTTGAGGCGGGCCGGCTGGCCGGGGTGAGCAGCGATGGATGGACCACGGTCACGCTCGAACGCTCTTACGCCTCGATGGTGGTGGTCGCCACACCCGAGTATCCGAACACCGGAGTGACTGCGGTCGTGCCCCGGATCCGGAATGCCCAGGGCAACCAGTTCGAACTGTTCTACCGCATCCGCGCCTCGCGCTGAGCCGTGCGGCCCTCCCCTGCCGTGGCGAGCGGGGGGCCTTTCAATGCGGCGGGAGCCAGTTCCCTCCGGGCGGAGGACCGGCTGGCGGCCGCGCTCCCCGCTCGGAAGGCTCGGAAGGCTCGGAATGTGACAAGGTTGTCACTGTGTGCTATGGAAGGCATGGACAGGAATCCCTGTTCTGCCCCCTACTTCTTATGCCCGCGAAACCGCATTCCGCACCCGCCAGTGTCCGCGCCCGCAAGGCCGCGGGACTGAAGCAGAGACCGGCCCGGCCGCGTCCGGCGGCGTCCGGCGACACCGCTGCCGAAATGACGGCCTCGGGCATCCGGAACCATGTGGTGGCCAGCGCGCAATCGGAATCGCGGACGATGCAGGTGATGACCCTGGCCCATCTGCTGGCCGGTCATGCGGCGGGGGATCCGGCCGGCGCGCCGCTGGGGCAGATCCAGTCGCTGCTCGCGGGGGCCTCACCCGACGAGGTGAAGGCGCTGCGGCGCCTGTTGTTCGATCCACCGGCGATGCCCCCTGACGGTGGCGACCCGGACACCGAACTCGCCGCGGGCTGGCGGAACGGTGCCTATCCATATCTCAACCTGCTTTCCCGCCGAAGCTACGAGGAGCAAAAATACCGGCTGCAGGTGGAACTGCTCAAGCTCCAGGCCTGGGTCAAAGAGACCGGGCAGCGCGTGGTCATCCTTTTCGAAGGCCGGGATGCTGCCGGCAAGGGGGGCACAATCAAACGGTTCATGGAGCACCTCAACCCCCGGGGGGCCCGCGTCGTGGCGCTCGAAAAGCCCAACGAGGGCGAGCGCGGCCAGTGGTACTTTCAACGCTACATTGAGCACCTGCCCACCCGCGGCGAGATCCTGCTCTTCGACCGCAGCTGGTACAATCGGGCGGGTGTCGAGCGGGTCATGGGGTTCTGCACGGACGGCGAGTACGAGGAGTTCATGCGGCAGACGCCGGAATTCGAACGGCATCTGGTGCGCAGCGGCGTGCATTTGTTCAAATTCTGGTTTTCGGTCAGCCGTGAGGAACAGCGTCGTCGCTTTCGGGAGCGGCAGGCCCACCCGCTGAAACAATGGAAACTCAGCCCGATCGACCTGGCCTCGCTGGACAAATGGGATGCCTACACGCTGGCCAAGGAGGCCATGTTCATGCATTGCGACACCTCGGATGCGCCCTGGAGCGTGATCAAGTCGGACTGCAAAAAGCGGGCCCGCCTGAACGCGATGCGCTACCTGCTGCACCGCCTGCCTTACGGAAAACGGAACCTCGAAAAAATCGGGCCGGTCGACCCCCTCGTCGTCGGCCGCCCCTCGCTGGTGCCCAGCCGCGGCGACGATCAGCTGGCGGCCACCGGCAACGGCTGAAGCCGTGGCGTGGGTTGGCAGCTTCCTCGGCGGGGGCTCGGCGTTGGTGCGGAGCGCCCCAAGAGAAGGGCGTCGGACGATTTTTCTTTACGCGGCGGCGGCGGTTTCCTACAACGCGAGACACGCCCACCGCCCATGCCGTCATTACATTCTTCCGCCGCCTTTCTAGGAATTCTTTTGCTCGCCGGTGCGGTGGGCATGCCCCGGGCCTCCGCGCAGCGCGTGATAGCCGGAATCGATCCGGTCACGGACCTCGGCGGCCCTGACGGGTGGGCGAACGTTCTGTACATCAACGAAAGCCACCCGTTCGATTTCACCGGCACCGGACAGATCCAGGGGGTGGCGTTTCAATTCAGCTTTTGGGCGGACACCAGTACCGGGATTGTCACCCCCTTTGTCGCCGAAGTCGTGGAGGCGAATGTCTTTATCGTGCGTGCGATCGGCACGCCGCGCCGCGGCGGGGAGGATTGGATGGAACCCGGCCTGCAGACCTTCGCGTTTAAGGACGGCGAAGCTCCGCTGGTGCAGCAGGGCTGGGCCGCGGGGTTCCTCTCGGCCACCCCGGAGGGTGCGGAGGGCGGGTCGCCCATTCCTTTTGTCGGGTCCGATGTCGAGGGATGGCTGACCGGATCGGCGGCCTCGGACTCGGGGGCACCCGCCTTGGTCGAAGGAGAGGCCCCCGTGCTGGGACTCAGCGGCACGGACGACGCGGCCTACGGCCAGCGCCGGTACGCGTTCCATGTTGCTGCGGCCCTGACCACGCCGCAGCCTCCGACCGACATCACCGCCACTCCCTCCGTGCTGCGGGCCGGGCTGGCGGCCGGGGCCACGGTGGCCACCCTTTCCGCGGTCGATGGCAATGCCGTGGACACGCACACCTTCGAACTGGTGGCGGGGGAGGGTTCGGCGGACAACGGACGCTTCACCGTGGACGGAGCCTCCCTGAAAGCCGCCGCGGCCCTGGGCGGGGACGGGACCGGCTACAGCATCCGGGTCAGGGCGCGCGACGGGGCCGGCCTCACCGTCGAAAAAATCCTCACTCTCGAGGTGCGGGGCAACCAGCCGCCCACAGCGGTCCAACTGACCCCGTCCACGCTCTTCTCGCTCCAGCCGGCCGGCTCGGCAGTCGGTCTGCTGACCACGGAAGATCCCAATCTCGACCAGGGTGATTCGCATGTGTATGAGCTGGTGTCCGGGGATGGCTCCGAGGACAATCTTTCGTTCCGCCTGGAGGAGAACCGCCTGATCGTCGAGGTGGATCTGGAGTCGGGGCGCACCTATCGCATCCGGGTGCGCTCGACCGACAGCACCGGCCTGAGCCGCGAGCAGTCGATGCACTTGCCAGTCATCACCACCCTTGGCAATCTCCTCGGTTCGCGGACCGACGCGGCCACGGACACGGCCACCGTTCCGATTTTTTACACCAATGGAGTGGCTATGCCCGGCCCGGGCCGGGTGGATGCCGTGACCCTGCCGCTGCAGTCCGCGGCGCAGCTGGAGCTGGAGTTCCATTTGTTCCTGATGCGCCCGCTGCCGGATGGCGAGACGTTTCAGGTCGTCGCGGACACCGGAGCCATCACCGTCACGGGTTCGACGGGAGGTCTGGCCACGTTTCCATTTCCCAACGGGCCGATCCTGGTGCAGGCGGGCGACCTGTTCTATCACTACGGCCGGGGGATTCCTTTCGATGCCGGCCAGGGCAATGCGCTGCCGATCTGGTACCCGTGCCCGATCCCGCCGATCGTTGATGAACCCCTGAGCCTCGCCTTCGGAAATCCGGATTTCCCCCTGCGGGACGACCTGATCCGGGATTATGCCTGGGCCGTTCACTACGCCGCCGGCGGCCCGGCCGCCAGTTTCGCGATCACTGCCATGACCCTCGATCCCGCGCTTGGACAAGTCACGCTGACCTGGCAGTCGCAACCCGGCCGCACCTACCGCATCAAGGCCTCCGCCACCCTCGGTCTTTGGCCCACGGTGATCGAAACCAGCATCCCGGCCGCGGCCGGCTCCGCCACCACCTCGCGGACCTTCGGGCCGGTCACCCTGCCCGGCCCCACCTTCTACCGCGTCGAGGAAAACCCGTAACGCCGGGCATCGTCCGCTCCGTCCTTCACATGAGCAGCTTCCGCATCCGCCCGCACATCCGCCAGACCATGGACCAGGACATGGCGACGGTGCAGGAGACGCTCGCGGGCAGGCTCCGCCGGCCGGAGGCGCGCTGTGACGTCAAAGACTTCCACGGGTACCTCAGCCTGCACATTCCCGACCAGGACCAGCATTTCTGGTCGCCCCAGCTTACGCTGAGCCTGGAGGAATCGGACGACGGCCAAACCATCATCCAGGGCGTCTATGGGCCGAACACCAACGTGTGGTCGCTCTTCCTCTACGGGTATCTCATGGTGGGTACGCTGGGCCTCTTCGCCGCGGTGCTGGGTTTTTCCCAGTGGCTGATCGGCAAACAGCCGTGGGGTTTGTGGATCCTCGGGGCGCTGCTGGCGGTCGCGGCGGGGCTGTATCTGGTGGCCCAGTTCGGTCAAAAACTGGGAGCCCGGCAGACGTTTCTCCTGCATCAGGAGTTTGAAGCGGCGGTCGGCGGGCCGGTCGAGATCGATTGAGCGGAGGTGAACCCTCATTTCGGTGGAGATTTCCCGCCGGGCCCGTCCCCGCTCACCTCCGCCAGGGTGACGGTCACCTCATGCAGCGTCGCCGAGGTCGGCGTTCAGGCCGAAATCGTGGTCGTCCCAGGTACGCCACACCGGCCTGCCCGCGAGCAGCGGGCGCAGCTCGGGGATATGCAGAAACTCCCGGTGCCGCCGGCGCGCGGTGGTGAGGTCGTAACTGTCGATGTCCGGCGTGTCGCCCATCAACAGCAGGGCGTCACAGCCGCTTGCCAGCATGCGCGTCCAGACGGGCGATGACTCGGTGTAGGCGCATGAGCCTAGGGCGAGCGAGACCCGCGCTGGCGTCTCCGGCAGCGCCCAGGTGCGGAAGGAGCCCCGGCCAATCACCGCGCCGTCGTGCTCGAACCTGAAGACGTACGCCGTCGCGGGGGATAATCCGGTCATCGGCATCGCCACGCACAGGTCGTGGTGCTCCTCCGCGGCCGCCTCCAAATGGACCTCCGCCCCGCCCGCCGCGGGTTGGACGACCAGGGTCAGCCGGCCCGCCCGGGCCGGACACATCCACAGCATCGCTCCGCTCGGGGACACGTGTCCCACCATGGGACCCGGTCGCGGCGTCGGGAGGCACCATCAGGGCCGGCTTTTTGGCGGCGAAAACGGCCGCTGGCGCGACCAGCGCGCCGACGAACGCGGCCATGAAGATGCGGCGGGATGGGGTGGCGGCGGGCATAAGATTCATTCGTCCCCTGGTGCACCGGAACCGGCCGGACGTCGAGCTGGGCATGCCGCGCCGCGGGACGCAGGGCCCTGCACCAGGCGGCCGATCCGCGGCGGCGGGGGGTGGTGCCGCGCCTCCGCGGCCCATCGCCCAACGCCGGACCTCAGCGGGACAGGTCGGTCTGGAGCAGGACGCGGAAACCGGCGGACTGCAGGACCCGGGCGGCCACCTCGATGTCCTCGACGTGCAGGGCCAGGGTGGGTTTGCCGTGGGGGCGGACCAGCAGCGGGTAAAGGAAGTGGATGTTGGTCTCGCCGGTGAGCAGGCCGTGCAAGGACTTGTTGAGTGCCTCCACGCCCTCGGGCAGCTCGATCACCAGCATCTCGCAACTGCCGAAGGGAATGCCCCGCTCCATGAAGAGGGTTTCCGCGGCTTCGGGATCGCTGGTGATGAGGCGCACCACGGCCACATCGACGGAATCCTCGACGGTCAGGCCGAGGACGTGAATGCCGGAGTCCTGCAACAGTTTTACCACGCCAAAGAGCGTGCCAGCTTTGTTCAGGAGAAAGACGGAGAGCTGGCGCACCGGGGCGCTGCGCAGGGCGGATTCGGTTTCCATGAGGGGATGAGCGGGGATCATGCGCGGCTCCGGCCCGGTGCGCAAGCGCGATGCCGGGGCGAGGCCGCTCCAGGCAGGGCTTCCTGTTCAATTTGCCGCCGTCGGGCTGGATTCATGATTATCCATGAGTATTAATGGTTATCATCGACCGTCCCGCCCTCCAACTCTTCACTCTCGCCGCCATGTGTACTTCAATACGCTTTCTCCTCGGGGTTTCAGCCCTGGCGCTCTGGCTGGTTTCCAGTCAGAGCGCCCCCGGTTCCTCCCTGCTGCCGCTCACCGATGAGGAGTCTTGGCGCGAGGCGCAGGCGGTCTGCGTCGGCCGGCTGCTGTCGGCGCGCAGCGAGCGCACCGCCGAGGGCGGAGTGCTGACGCGGGTGGTGGTCGACGTGCGCGAAGTGTTGAAGGGCCGCCTGGGCCGGCGCGTGGTGTTCACGCTGCGGGGCGGCCAGGTGGCGGGCGAAACCGAGCATTCCGGCTCGTGGCCGTCGTTCCGGGTGGGGGAGGAGCGGATGATTTTTCTGCGCCGCACCGCCCGGGGTCTGTCGCTGGCGCGCGAGTCGGACTCGCTGCGTCCCACTGGGGCGGCGGCCGGCGGCGGCTCGCGGCTGCTGGCCTCAAGGGCGGTCGCGCGGGTGCGCGCGCTGCGCCAGGCGAATCCGGCGGCAGGCGCTGATTTTTCCGCGGAATCGACGCTGCCGCCGACGGAAGAAGTGACCGAATCGTTCTCCGGCGGCGGTGGCGGGACCGGCGGTCTGGCCGTGGACAGTCGGGGCATTCCGGCGCGCTGGCTGCCGCCCGACCGCGGCGAGCCGATCCGGTATCTGGTCGATGCCGAGGCGCTGCCGCTGGGCATCTCGCAAGCCCAGGCGCTCGCGGCCGTGGAGCAGGCGCTGGCCGCGTGGTCGTCCGTCACGTCGGTCACCTTCAAATTCGACGGGGTCCAGAATTTCGGACAGTCCGCCGCCACCGTCTCGACCAACGACGAAACGATCCGGATTCAGCTTCACGATTTATATGGCGAACTGACCTCCGGCTCGGTGCTCGGCCTCGGCGGCCGCAACGCCACCAATGGAGACAGCCTGTTTGCCACCACGGGCGGTGCCGGCGGCCAGGTGTCCGGCCAGGAATTCAACCGCGTAACCCGCGGCTACGTGGTCGTGCAGCACAGCGCGGCCGCCATGCGCACCCTCAGCACGTTTGCCGAGGTGCTGTGTCACGAGATCGGCCACGTGCTCGGCTTGGCTCATTCCAGCGAGAACCCCACCGAGTCCAACCCCCTGCTGGCCGGCGCCATGATGTATTACCGCGCTCATGCCGACGGCCGCGGTGCCGCCCTCGGGGCGTACGATCCGCCGGTGGCGCAAAAAGCCCACCCTCAAGACAATACCCCTCCCTGGAGTCATCCGCGCGCGCTCTACCTCATCAGCGCCCCCGTCACCCCAAACCTGCCCGGGGTCAATGAAGTGCGCCTGCTCGGGTGCGACCTCCAGTCGCCGGACCCGGCGCTCACCATCGTGGCCGGCCCCTCCGCCACGGGTGGCCCGGACAGCCTCGGGGCCTGGAGCCAGACCGGTGCCGTGGTCAAGTTCATCCTCAATGACTACTATGCCGACGCCTCGCTCGCCCCAGCGGGCAATTCGTTTTTTGCGCGCGCCTATTTTCGCTTCAGCGACGGCACCCACTGCTCTCCCTGGGCGCTGGTGCGCGTGCTCGGGTTCCAGACCGACACCATTCCCGGAGCCGGTGGCGATGGCCTGCCGGACGAATGGATGATCACCTACTTCGGCAGCGCCAACCCGGCCGCCGGCCCGCGCCGTGGACCGAACGACGACTTCGACGGCGACGGCCTCAGCAATGTCGCTGAATTCCGCAACGGCACTGATCCGACCGATTTCCTCTCCAGCCTGCAGCCGTCCTTTGGCGCGACCGGCGGCCTAACCTGGCCGACCACCCCGTACGAGGTGTATGTCGTCGAGTCGACCGCCGATTTCACCGGTTGGTCCCGCTTCCGCTCTCCCGTGCTCGCGACCGGTGCCACCGCCACCCTGCCAGCTGTCGTTCACGCTGCCGGCGATCGACTGTTCCTGCGTGTGCGGAGGCAGGAGTAAGGCGGCAGGAGCGTTTCCCTGGGCAGGTGTGGTCCGCGCCGTTGGCGCCGGCCGCGGGCTTGGATCGGCATGCCTTTTGTCATTTGTAGGCGGAAACCGGCTTCGGGACGATGCCGAGCTCCGTGTAGTGGAAGCCGCTTTCGAGCGGGCAGTAGGTGCCGACGATGTCCACGCTGCGGGTGGGGGTGATGGCGGATTCCATTTCCATCGCCCAATAGACGGCGTTGACGATGAGCCGGCGCAAGCCGGCGCATTGCAGGTCGGTGCCGCTGCCCATGGTCGATTGAAAGACCCGGGCTGATTTGGATTCGCTGGTCTGCCAGTGTTTGAACCAAGCGACGGGCAGCGGCTCGAGCTGCGGGTTTGGTGGATCGTCGCGGTTCCGGCCCAGGAGGGGCTGGCCCCAGACCAGAGCGGTGCAGCCGGCGGGCAGGCTGCCTCCCTCCTCGTAGGTCCGGTACACGTCCGAGTTCCCCCAGATGTCGCTTACGCCGGTGAGGATGGGATGATCCTTCTGCGCTGCTACGGGGGTGCCGCGGGTCGAGTCGGCCTGCCAGTTTCCATGGTGGCCCATGAACGATCCGCCCACCACCTCGCCCCAGTCCACCTGCCGGCCGTTGATTTTGTAGGGGAGGGGGGCGTGAAACCCGTGGTTGCCGGTCCGCAGGGAGATGATGGGTTTGCCTGAATCGATGTACTGCACGATGAGCTCCCGCTCATTCATCGGGAGCGTCAGCAAGCGGGGAAAGAAAATGACGAGATCGGCGGAGGCGAGCTGCTCGAGGCCGGGAATGTGGTGTTCCTTGAATTCCTTTCCGTCCTCGGGGTACACCGGCATGGTCGGATCGACCTCGCCCTGGTCGTTGACGCCGAACAGCACGGTGCAGTGGAAGCCGTGGTGGGTGCTGAGGACCTTGGCCAGCATGGGCATCGCCTGTTCGCTGCGATATTCCTGATCGGCGGCGATCAGCACGACGCGCCGGCCTTCTCCCGGCCCCTCGCCGCCGGCGTATTCCAGCCAGGGCGGGCTGTGCTCGGCACCGGCGGCCGGGCCGGCGGTGACCAGGAGGGTGATGACGCGGAAGAATCGATGAAGGGGATGGGGCATGGTCGGGATTGCCGTGGCGGCCTAGTTTTCCGGGATTTCGTTCACCGTGTAATAGGCCTTGGGGTGGACCAGGGGCTGGCCGTCCCGCGAGGTGATGCGGGCGAGATTGAAGTCGTGGATGTGGTCTTCGGTGATGCTTTTCAGGTGGACGAGCACGGAAAGACCGTCGGCCGACGGCTCCGCTCCGGTCACGCGCGCGGTTGTGTGGTCCACCTCGGGGCTGCCGTAGCCGGCGTGATACACGTGGGTGTAGGTGGTGATGGCGTACGCTCCAGTCTGGGCGGCGACGTGCGGGTCCACGGGTTTGGTGAAGGTGATGAGGAAGCCGCCTTTTTTGATGTTGATCTCCTTGATTTCAAACGGCACGACGCCGTTCCAGTCGATGCGCTGGAGGGCAAACGGCTCGGTGCCGCGCACCGGCCACTGACTGTTCGTGGTGAATCCTCCGGCGATCAGCTGTCCCTCGGGTGAAAACTCCACATTCATGATCCCGGTGGCCAGTCCCTCGCGGAAAGGATAACAGGCGCCCTGCCACACGCCGTTGATCAGCTCGGTCGTCGCGCGCATGATGACGCTGAGCGAGTAGTCGCCCAGAAAAATCTGATTGTCGAAGGGGCCGAACTTGCCGCCTGTTTGATTGAGTCGGAACCCGGAGATGGAGCGGCCCATTTTGATGTACGGGAAGCGCACGGCTGGAGGGACCAGTTCCCGGACCCGTTTTTTTTCCACGGCCATGCGCGAATCGCTGGCGGGTTCGAGCGCGGGGGCCGGCAGGCCGGGAGCGAAAGGGTACCAGTTGTAACTCGCGGGGTGCCCGAGGAAGGCACCCTCCTTGAGGTGCTTGAGCGAGCAGCAGCCGTTCCATGGTCCCTGGCTCTCGATGACAAACATCGCCCCCTGCGCGTTCGGGCCGACGCCGCCCGGGCTCCGCAGCCCGCTGCACACCGGAATCATCCTTCCGTCCGGTGTGACTTTGACCGCCCAGCCGCGGAACAGGTTGTGCGATTCGTACGAACCGCTCAAGCCCAGCGCCACCCAGATGTTGCCTTCGGGATCGTGCTTGGAGCCAAAGGCGAATTCGTGGCCCTCGGCGTAGCCCCAGCCGTTGGTCAGCGTGTCGTAGCGGTCGGCGATGCCGTCGCCGTCGGCATCCGAGATGCGGGTGACTTCCCCCCAGCTGGTGGCCGTCATCGCGCCGTCCCTCCACGAGAGCGCGAAGGTTTCGTCGAGGCCGCTGGCAAACAGGTGGTACTCCGGATCGGGCGGCGAGGCGAACGCGCCCTTGATGAAATAGATGTCGCCGCGCCGGGTGCTCACGGCCAGGCGTCCATCTGGCAGAATTTCGAAGCCGCCCGGGTGCATCGGGATTCCGGGAGGGATCGGGATGGTGACGATGGGGTAGTACTTCGCCTCCTCCTGTGCGCTGCCCCACATGGCCCCGAGGTCCTCGTCGGCGCGGAGGGGCGTGATGATGGCGGCGGCCAGGAGGGCGGTCCTGCAGCGGGTGCTTACCATTGGTATTCCAGGGTGAGGGACGAGCGGCCTGCGGGCAGGGTGAGGGGAATCAGGATCTCGGCGGGGCTGCCCTCGCGCACGATGCCGGCGGGCCCGCTGGTGATGCGCAGCTGGAGTTGATCGACGGCGAATGCGCGGCCGGCCTGCTGGGTGGTGATTTTCTGGCCGGTGGCCGCCCGGAAGAAGAACGGCACTTGGGCGGCGGGGGTATCGAAGCGGAACGTCCGCTTGAAGAAGGGCCGGTCATTTTCGTCGCGCCGGTCCTCGAAAAAGTCCTCCACGGCGATGTCGCCGTAACCGTAAAGCAGGGTCGGCCTGCGGCCGGCATCCAAATGGTAGCCGCGGAACTGGTATCCGTGATCCTGAGGGAACGCGTGGTTGGTTTTTCCCTTGTAGGGCCAGTTGTCCTCCAGCGATTTCAGGCGGTGGAAGGGAATGCCCTGGGGAAAGGAAATGGGATCGGTCCCCCGCGGGCGAAACGATCCGGAGTCGACGCTGGCGAACGCGCCCTTCCAGAGCTGACGCAGCGCCATTTCCTCGGAGTCGAAGGCCAGGTTGAGGCGCTCCGGGTAGCCCACGCCGATCCCGCGATAGCCGACGGGACTCTGGCCCCGGCAGATTTCCGTCACCGCGCCCACGCGGAGTTCGTTCGACTCCCGGGACAGTCCCGCCGGTTTTTTGGTGCGGGTGCCGTCACCGAGGTAGGTCCAGAGGGCTTCGATTTGTTGCGCGGTGTCGCCGCCGAGAATGGCCGGACGGACCGACTGGCCGTCCGGCCAGTAGCCCGGCATGATCACGGTGGGGTGGAAGCGCGACGGCTGCCGCATGTAGAGATGGAACCAGTTCTTCTGCAGGCGGCCGGTCACGTGCGCGATGTCGAGCGCGCTGACGCCGCCCGATTTCTGGCCGTTGAACTCGTGGCAGGCGATGCAGCCGAGCCCGCCTGCGCCGATCATTTCGTAGCCGGCGTTTTTCGATTCGAGAATGTCCGCGACTTTGGGGATGACCGCCGTTTCCAGGGTGTCGACCTTGCCGAAAAGCTCTGCGAGGTGTCCGACATTGGCTTCGCCAAACTGCGGCATGCTCGCGTCGAGGTAGTCGCGCTGACGTTTCCCGTGCAGCAGCACTTCGGCGAGCCAGGCCGGCGTCAGCTTGGCTCCGACGTGGGAGAGGGGAGGCGGCAGCCGGCCTTGGTCTCCCAGGCCCGGCTGCGAGCCGGTGAAGAGGGCCTTGCGCTCCGGCGCGATTCCACCAAGGCCGGTGCGATCGTGACAGGCGATGCAATTGAAGGTGACGAGGGTTTTATCGAGACGCTGCGCGTCGGTGAGCGCCGGTTGTTCGGCGGGGGGCAATGCGCGGGTGATCCAGCCACGCTGTTCCGCACTCAGGTCGAATCGCGGCCACGGGCCGGCGGTGGCGCTCAAGCATCCCCGGCTGGAATCGAGCCCGGCCCACGCGGGGGCGGACTGGGCGGGGGCCGGCCGGGCGGGGGCGTGCAGATCGTCGTGGCAGTTGGCGCAGCCGAAAGTGGCAAAGTGTTCGCGTCCGCGGGCGGCGCGTTCGGCATCCGCCGGGAGCGGGGCGAGGACCGGAATTGTTTCGCGGGAGACCGAGAGCATGGCGGAGGGGATCGGTTGCCGCTCGAGGTGCGGGCCTTCCATGGCGCAGGCGAACTCGGGCTCATGGCCGGTGTGAAAATAGGCCAGCTCCAGCTTCCGCCACCCGGCGGCCAGGTCTGCGGCTCCTTCCAGGTGTTTCACTCCGCGGCGGTCGCTGGGATCCTGCTGGAGGATGGGCGCTCCATCCACGCGCAGCGAGCCGCCGTTCATGGTCAGGTAAAACGTGTAGCGCCCCGGGTGGGGGAGGTTGATCCAGCCTTCGTAGGTGACTGCGGTGTGGTGGCGGATTTCGCCCAAGCTCTTCAGGTCAAAATCCTTCACGTGTCCGGCCCGTTCCGGTTTCACCTCGTCGCTGCCCAGTCCTTCCCACACCTGGCCACGGTACAGGGTGTAGGCGAGCGATCCGGGCACCCGGGTGTTCTGCAGCAGGTAGTGGGCGATGCGCTCGAGGTCCTGCCCGGGCAGCCCCAGGTCGGGCATGCGCCCGGACGGCCGGCTGGCGTGGGGGCGCTGCAGGAAATCGACCAGGCTCCGCACGCTGAATTTTTTTTCCAGCGCCCCCAGCGGGGCGGAGGAGCGGGCGAGAATCTCCACACCCTGGTCGTCGCGGGGCGAATGACACGCCGCGCATCCGCGGGAATGGAACAGGCGCTGCCCGTGCTCTGCGGCCACCGCATCGGGCGGCTCCAGGGAAAAGTCGTTTGGCTTCAGCGAGAGTAAAAAGTGGGTGAGGGAGAGGGCGGCCTCCCGCTTTTCCTCCGCTCCCAGGAGCGCGAGGACGTCCGGCATCGTGGTGCCTTTTTTGGTCCCATGCGGATCGCTGAGGAAGGCCTCGAGGAAATGCGGATGCACGCGGGAGCCGACGTCGGAGAGGCGCGGTGCCTTCTTCGACCGGGCCGCCAGGGCCGGGTCGCCGGGGTGGCACGCCGCGCAATTCAATTCCTCGATCAGGACCTGGCCCTTGAGCTCCGGATCGAGCTGGCTGGAAGCGAGGCCGGGAACACCGGCTTCCGCGAAAAGGGCCGGGGCGGCGCCGAAAAGCAGCAGGGCTCCCAGCGTGATCAGGTGCAGAAGGACTGACCCGTCTGATCGGAGTCGGTGGTTCGCGGGCGGCGTCATGAGCGGCGTCAGGGTCGGGGAGAAACCCGGTCTGACAATGGTGAAGTGGGTGGCGGCCGGGTGGCTCCAGGGCGCGGGGGCGGGGGCGGAGTCGGGATTTTTTCTCAGGGCGTCGCTCCGGCCGGCTGGGCGGGATGGTGGCGCGGCGTGCGCAGGGTCCTCGGGCCGGGAAGGGATGCGCGCGACGACTTCGCGCGGCGGAGGGCGCGCCTGGCCGCAGCCGCGGCCTTAGTTTCCTTTTGCGCCGCGTGGGTGGGCGGGCATGATCCGTTTTTTCCTGTGACTGAGATTCATCCAACCGCCGTCATTCATGCTTCCGCCGAGATCGGCGCCGGCTGCCACATTGGACCGTATTGCGTCATCCATGCCGGCGTGGTGCTGGGCGAGGGGTGCTGGCTGCAAAACCACGTGACCGTGGCCGGGCCGAGCACGATCGGCGCGCGGAACAAATTTTTCGCGTTCGGCAGCATCGGGCAGCAGACGCAGGACCTGAAATACGCCGGGGAGCCGACCCATCTCGAGATCGGCTCGGACAACAGCTTTCGTGAATTCATCACCATCAACCGGGGCACCGCGCCGGGGAGTTACACCCGCATCGGCAGCCACAACCATCTGCTGGCCTACTGCCACGTGGCCCACGACTGCGTGATCGGCAGCCATGTGATTTTTTCCAATTCGGTGGCCCTCGCCGGCCACATCGTGGTGGAGGACCACGTGATTATCGGGGGCCTGACCGCCGCCCATCAGTTCTGCCGGATCGGTCGCCACGCGATGGTGGGCGGGCTGGGCAAGATCACCAAGGACGTGCCTCCCTTCACCATCGCCGACGGCAATCCGAGCCTGCTGCGCGGACTGAACCTGGTCGGGCTGGAACGGGCCGGGCTCGACACCGCGGAGATCCGCGCGCTCAAGGAGGCGTACAAGACGCTTTTTATGAGGGGGCTGCCGCTGGCTGAGGCCCTGGCTGTCCTGCGCGCCGTCCGCCCGGTTTCGGACCGGGTCATGCACTTGGTCGAGTTTATCGAGGCCAGCGAGCGGGGCATCATCCGCGGCGGCCGGTGATGAGGGGCGTGGAGCCGGGGTCGGTGATGAGGGGCGTGGAGCCGGGGTCGGTGATGAGGGGCGTGGAGCCGGGGGCGGTGATGAGGGGCGTGGAGCCGGGGTCGGTGACCCCGGTTCGTCGGCCTCGTTGCGGCTGCCGACGGCTGCCGGGCAGGCGTATGATGGTTTCAGGCGGATACCCGCGACCCCGTGACGCCCTGCGCGACGCCCACGGTCGTAATTTTGAAGTTGGACAAAAAATGCTGTTCATGAGACTCTGCTGGGAATAGGACGGATCCAGCCCCAATGATCGCGTGATTAAGTCGGCGGATTCGTGTCATGACCACGCCCCGCCCTCTGATGTCCCCGTATTTCCGCCTTCTGCTGATTCCGGCCTGTTGGCTGACCCAGTCGGTTGTCGAGGCCGTGCGATGGATCGAACGGCGCGGGATGGCTGGTGCCACGTTCCAGGCCGAGTTCGACCAGTGGACGGCCGCCCCCTATTCGCTGCGACTGACGCGGTTGAGCGGCAGCGAAGTCTCCGGGGAGGCGCGTTTCACGGCCCTCTTCGAGATGAGCGCCAAGACCACCCCGTGGGCGTCGCACGCCGGGCTCACGGCCGCCGATTTCACGAGCACGCACGCGTCGCTGCATGGAGCAGGTCTTTGATCCCTGTGGCATCGCCTCCATGGCCACGGGCGGTCGCACCGCGGCGGACCGCCTGAGCAATGACGTGGCCTATTATGCCGGGAACCAATGGGGGGCTCCCGAAAACGTCTGGCCCGCGCGCATGGATGGCAGCACGGCCTGGGTCGGCAAACCGTCGGACCTCCTGCTGATGGCCCGGCGGATCGACGGCAATTCCCGCCACTGCGACATCATCCGTTCCAGCACCGTGAGCCTGATGCGCCAGGCCAATGGTCAGCCCGACTCTGATGGGGACATTTCCAACTACGGCCTCGGCTGGTATCCTTCCAACCGCCATGGCCTGACCTGGTGGCAGCACAACGGTGCCATGGCCGGCACCTAGGCCATCCTCTGCGTGAGCGAAGACGGCAGCCAGGGGCTGGCTTACGCCACCAATTCCGTCCACAGCTCCGACGATGCCTCGGTGGTGTTCCGCAACGGTATTCAGGACCTGATGGACGCCATCCAGGACGCCGGCGAGTGGCCGGCCATCGACATGTTCGGGAAATACAACCCGGAGTTCGATGCCTGGGCCGCCGACGCCTTCGGCTCCCCGGTCACCGGCCGCGCCGGGATGGCGGAAATCTGGGCACCCGAGGCTGATCCCGATGGCGACGACCGCTGCAACGCGCTGGAGGCGTTTCTCGGCAGTGACCCGACCGTGCCCGAGCGTCCGAACTGGGCCAGCGCCTCCCTCACCGACCCCCACCTGATCCTGCGCTGGACCCGGAAAATTGGTGCCCGCGGGGTGGAGGCGACTCCTGAATCAACCACCTCGCTGGGTGCCTGGGTCGGCATCGAGGCCGAAATCATCAATCGACACGACCTCATCGCGCCCCTCTTCAGCGTCATCCAGGAGGCCCGCGTGCCGCGCGCCAATTTGTTTGGTCCGGGCCAGAGCACCCGGAAGTACCTCCGCCTCCGCCTGACCACGCCGTAACCGAGGCTGGAGGCTGGAGGCATCCGCCGGGGCGGGGACGGAGGAGCCGTGCTCTCTCGCTGTGGTGCCCTGTCGTGCCCTCTTGCACACGCCGCGCCCCGCATCATCTTCCCGGGATGAACATCCAACACACCGCGTTCGGCCTCTGGAACGGAGGCCGCTACATGCATTATGGGGAGCCTCTCTCCGACGAGCGGTTCATCGCCCTGATCCGCCGCTCCTACGAAAACGGGGTGCGCACGTTCGTGACCGCCGACGTCTACGGCAACGGTGCGGCCGACACCATTCTCGGCGAGGCGCTCAAGGGGCTGCCGCGGGGCGACTATGCGCTTGTCGGCATCATCGGTCATGATTTTTACCAGGGCCAGCGGGACGGGGCGAAGGGGTTTCCGCGCTTCACCCATCCCGATCTCCGGGGGCCGAAGAACTACAAAAGTTATCTGCGCATGGCCGCGGAGAAATCGCTGGAACGCTGCGGCACAGAGCATTTTGACGCGCTGCTGCTCCACAATCCCGACCGCACCGGCTACACCAGCGACGCCGTCTGGAACGGGATGGATGCCCTGCGCGAGGCCGGGCTGACGCGCACCCTCGGGGTCGCCCCCGGGCCGGCCAACGGATTTTCGCTCGACCTCATCCTGAATTTCGAGCGGTTCGGCCCGCTCATCGACTGGGCGATGATCATTTTGAATCCCTTCGAGCCGTGGCCGGGCGAATTCGTGCTTGGCGCGGCCGAAAAGAACGGGGTCGACGTCATGGCGCGGGTGGTCGATTTCGGGGGCATCTTCCACGGCGACGTGCGGCCGGGGCATGAGTTCGCCAAGTGGGACCACCGGAGCTACCGCCCGGCCGGCTGGGTCGAGTCGTCAATGGCCAAGGTGGACCAGTTGCGCCCGATCGCGGAAAGGCACGGGCTCACCCTGCTGCAGCTCGCGTGCGCCTGGACCCTCGGGCAGAAGGCGGTGAAGAACGTCGTGCCCACCCTGACCCAGGAAATCGGAGACGGGGCGCGCCCGGTCGAGGACAAACTCGACGAACTGGCCGCGGTGGCCGCGGGCTGCCCGCTCAGCGCTGACGAGCTCGCTTTTATGCGGGAGATTGGCGAAAACCGCGGCTGCATGAAGCTGAAGGGGGCCAGTCCCGCGCACACCGGCCCGGATCTGCCGGACAACTGGCCGGTGGACGCCGACACCTTGGGAGCCGCGGAGCGCTGGCAGATCGACCCGGCGCGCGACCTCGCGTATGCCCATTGAGTAGAGGAACCGTGGAGTGGCGTTAAGGGATTTTCCCGACCGCGGCTGAGGGGCACCCGGTGCAGGAAGAACGTGCCGGCGCGTCCTGAAGGGACAGGATGCGCTTCATTCAGCCGCTGGCCGGCCGCCGGTTCACATCAACACCCTGTCCATGAAACCTCGCATCTTTCTACTTTCCGCCTGGGTGGCGCTGGTTTACGCGCTGCATCAGGATTTTTGGAACTGGCACCGGCACGAGCCGCTGCTGTTCGGCCTGTTTCCCCCCGGCCTCTGGTATCACTTGGCGTATTCCGGCCTGGCCGCCCTGACCATGGCTCTGCTGGTCAAGTTCGCCTGGCCGGCGCATCTCGAGGAGGAGGAGGAAGCCTGATGACGTCCGCCATTGTCGTTTTCCTCTATCTCGGCCTCGTCCTGTACGTCGGGCTGTTCGCGTTCCGCAAAGGCACGAATTCCAAGGAGGACTTTTTTGTGGCCAGCCGGTCGCTGGGGCCGTGGGTGTTCCTGCTGACCGTCTTCGGGACGAACATGACGGCCTTTGCCATTCTCGGCAGCTCCGGGCTGGCGTACCAGCGTGGCATCGGCGTCTACGGACTGATGGCCTCCTCGTCCGGACTGGTCATTCCGCTGACGATTTTCCTGATCGGCACGCGGCTCTGGGCGCTGGGGAAAAAACACGGCTATCTCACGCAGGTGCAGTATTTCCGGGACCGGTGGGAGTGCGACGGCATCGGCACCGTGCTCTTCGCGCTGACCTCGCTGATGATGATTCCGTACGTGGTCATCGGCATGATGGGCGGAGGTCAGACTCTTGAGAGCCTGAGCGGCGGGCTGGTCCCCTACTGGCTCGGCGGAGCGATCGTGGCCATTGTCGTCATGCTCTACGTCTTCTTTGGCGGCATGCGCGGGGTGGCCTGGGTCAACGCGCTGCAGACGGTGCTGTTCCTCGTTTTCGGGGCCATCGCCTTCGTGCTGATCAGCCGGAGCCTGGGCGGATTCGACACCATTGTCGCCCAGCTGGCTGGCGACCCGAAGACCGCGCCGCTGCTGACGCGCGCGCGCATCTCCCCTCAGGAATTCTTCAGCTACAGCTTCATCCCGCTCTCCGCGATGATGTTCCCGCACATGGCGATCATGTGCCTGACGGCGAAAAAGGTGACGTCGTTCAAGCGCACGGTCGTCTGGTATCCGATCTGCATCCTGCTCATCTGGCTGCCGAGCGTCTTCCTCGGCCTGGTCGCGGCCCAGCAGTTTCCCGGTCTGAAACTCGGCGAATCCGACGACGTGATCCTGCGTCTGCTCACGGCCAACACCGACGTGATCGTGGCCGGCATTCTGGGCGCGGCCATCATGGCCTGCGTGATGGCGACGGATTCGCAGATCATGGCCCTGAGCACGATGTTCAGCCAGGACGTCTTCGCGCACTACGGCGGACTGAAACGCTACGGCGAAAACACCATGGTCTGGATGGGCCGCCTGTTTGTGATCGTGATCGCGGTGGTCAGCTACCTCCTGGCGCTGGCCCTGAAGGACGAAAAATCGATCTTCGACCTGGCCATCCGGTTCGGCTTTTCCGGCTTTGCCGCGCTGGCTCCGGTCATGCTGGCCGCCCTGTTCTGGAGGCGCAGCACCAAATGGGGCGCGCTGGCCGCGGCGCTGTGGGTTGCCGGGTGCATGGTTTTCCTCTGGTGGCTGCAGCAGCACTCGCTTCCGCTGGCACCGAAACCCGGGCAGCCCCCGGTCGCCATTTTCGAGTCGCTCGGTGGCCTGTTCCAGCGCACGGCGATGAACGTGACCATCCACGGGTACATGCCGGTGATGTTCATGTGCTTCGGATCGGCCCTGATGATGGCCGTGGTCAGCCTGCTCACGCCCGCGCCGTCGCGCGCCACGATCGAGAAGTTCTTCCCGTCCCGGGGGGGCAGGGAAAAAAAGTGAAACCAGTCGGGTGGTGGAGACGGAGAGGGAGATGCAGGCCAGCGGCCTGACCTGCGATCGCCCAGGGCCATGGCCTGGGAATCAATGGTCGTAGGTTGGCCCGTTGGGCCGGTGGACGTGGAAGAGTGCTCCGCTGGTGAGCCTTTGCCTTCCAACTCGAAAACCTTCACTTTTTGGTCCCGCACCCGGGCGCCGGGATCGCGGAAGCCGACACTCGACGGAGCCGGCAATGTGCGTCATGATCGCCGGAAATTCGAATCAACCCGATGGTGTCCGGCCGTGCTTTCTCCGGATGGCCGTGGTGGTTTCGACTTCGCCCCCGTTTGCTCATGACCCGTTTTCCATCGCCTCTGCGCGGCATCGTCCCGCCGTTGGTCACGCCGCTGACCGGGCGGGACGCCCTTGATGGCGAGGGGCTGGAAAAGCTGATCGCGCACGTGCTTGCGGGCGGGGTGCACGGGCTGTTTCTACTCGGCAGCACCGGAGAGGGGCCGGGTTTGAGCGGCCGGCTGCGGCGCGAGCTGGTGGGGAGGGCGTGCCGGCTGGTTGACGGCCGGGTGCCGGTGCTCGTCGGGGTGAGCGATACCTCGTTTGAGGAAACCCTCGGCCTGGCCCGCCATGCGGCCGAGTGCGGCGCCGATGCCGTGGTCGCCACCGTGCCGTATTATTTTCCGCTCAGGCAGCCGGAGGTGGTCGGTTGGTTCACGGCGCTGGCCGCGGAGCTGCCGCTGCCGTTGTTCCTCTACAACATGCCGGCCCTGACGAAGACGGTGATCGAGCCCGAGACGGTGCGGCGGCTGATGGACGAGCGCGGGATCGCGGGCATCAAGGACAGCTCGGGAGACCTGGCGTATTTCGCGGAGCTGTTGGCCCTGGCTCCGGCCCGCGCCGGCTGGTCGGTTTTTATGGGGCGCGAGGAGCGGGGGGTGGATGCGGTGCGGCGGGGTGCGCACGGGGTGGTGCCGGGCGGGGCCAACCTCCGGCCGAGCCTGCAGGTCGAGGCGTATGCGGCCGCGACCGCCGGGGAGACGGCCCGGGCGGACCAGCTTCAACACGAGATCACCCGTCTGGCGGAGGCCGTCTTCACCCTCGGCAGCCATGGCGGCGGCTTTATCCAGGGGCTCAAGGCGGCTCTCGCGCTGGCTGGACTCTGCGACGACGCGCTGGCGCTTCCATTCGGCCGGTTGTCGGAGCCCGAGCGCGCTATCCTGCGCGAACGCCTGACGGCTCTCGGACTGCTGCCGGAAGCGCCGTCCGCATCCGCCTGAACGGACCACGCGGGCCGGTTCCGCCCCGTTCCCATCACCTTTCCCACATCATGAGTACCCAGACCGTTCACCTCGTCGCCAGCGGCGACCTGCGCCCCTCCGCCAACCAGGCCTGCTGGCCGGCGCAAAAGGCCATGGAGGCGGCCCTCGGCGGGGCGCTGCAGGCTGCGGGCGGCCGCGTCGTCCGCGCCCATCCCTTCAAGAAGAAGGAGGGCCACGGGTTCATCGCCAGCCAGCGCGAGGGCATGGATGTTTTTCGGGCGATCGACCCCGGGGCCCCGCTGATCGTGGCCGAGGCGGTCTGGCAGTATTCGCACCACGTGCTGGCCGGACTCACCACGCATCGCGGCCCGATTCTGACCGTGGCCAATTGGAGCGGTCAGTGGCCCGGCTTGGTCGGCATGCTCAATCTGAACGGCTCGCTGACCAAGGCGGGCGTCCGCTACTCCACACTGTGGAGCGAGGACTTCACCGACGCGTTTTTCCGGGCCGGTCTGCAGGAGTGGCTGCGGACCGGGCGCGTGACCCACGACACCTCGCACGCCCGGCCGTTGGCAGAGGTGAAGATACCCGCGGCCTGCGCCCGGCTCGGCGCGCGGCTCGCGTCGGAGCTGCGGCGGGACAAGGCCATCCTCGGCGTCTTCGACGAAGGCTGCATGGGCATGTTCAACGCCATCATTGCGGACCACGCCCTGCACGCCTGCGGTGTCTTCAAGGAGCGGCTCAGCCAGTCCGCGCTCTACCACGAGACGATGCAGGTCGCGGACGCCGAAGCCGACGCGGTGCGGACGTGGCTGGAGAAAAAGGGCATGACTTTTCACACCGGCCGCCGGCATGCCGCCGACCTGACCGCCGCCCAGATCCGCCTCCAGTGCAAAATGTACGTCGCCGCCGTCCGCCTCGCCGACGACTTCGGTTGCGACGCCATCGGCATCCAGTACCAGCAGGGGCTGAAGGACCTGCTGCCGGCCAGCGACCTTGTCGAAGGCATACTGAACAATGCCGACCGGCCTCCGGTGCGCTCCCGCGACGGCCGCCGGGTTCTGTTCAAAGGACGTCCGCTCACGCACTTCAACGAGGTCGACGAATGCGCCGGCCTCGACGGCCTGATGACCCAGCGGGTGCACGCGGCGCTGAGCCAGCCGGTCGAAAATACCCTGCACGACATCCGCTGGGGCGAAACCTTTGGCGACGATTTTGTCTGGGTCTTCCTCATCAGCGGGGCCGCGCCGCCGGCCCATTTCGTCGGCGGTTGGAAGGGCGCGCACGGGTACCGCCAGCCGGCGATGTATTTTCCGAACGGCGGCTCAACCCTCCACGGCGTGTCGAAACCCGGCGAGATCGTCTGGTCGCGCGTGTATGTCGAAAACGAGGCGCTCCACATGGACCTCGGCCGCGGCGGGGTGGTCGAACTGCCGGAGGCGGAGACGCGGCGGCGGCTCGACGCGACCACGCCGCAGTGGCCGATCATGCACGCCGTGACCTACGGCGTTTCCCGCGACCAGCTCATGGCCAAACACCAGGCCAACCACATCCAGGTGGCCTATGCCCGCGATGCCAAGGGGGCGGACGCCTGCCTCTTCGCTAAGGCCGCCTTCGCGCGCGCTCTCGGCATGACGGTGAACATCTGCGGGCGGTTGCGGCGGTGAACGCCGCCGCCGCGGCCCGATCCCGCCGCGGCCCTGGCTCGCCCCCGGCTCCTTTCCGCCCGCCCGGCCCCCCCGCGTACCCGCCGCCGCGGGCGTGGGCCAAACCGTCACCGCCAGGCGCGGCTTCGGCGCGGGCCGGCCCCGGTGAATGGCCCCCGAATTTCCTCCGGCTCCCGCGGACGCCGGCCCGCTCCGCCCGCGCGTTCAGGGATGGGCGTTTTGGGATGGGCGGAGAAAAAACGGACGATCACCGCCAGATCAAGGGAATGGCAAGCGAACCGATGATCCAGCACAGGATGTCCATGAGAATGCCGATGCGGAAAAAATCGTTGAACTTGTAACCGCCGGCGCTGTAGACGAGCAGGTGCGTCTGGTAGCCGGTCGGAATGGCGAATCCGATGCTGGCGCCCGCCATGACCGCCACGATGAACGGTTTGGGGTCGCAGCCGAGATCGGTCCCCAGCTGGATGGCGAGCGGGGTCAGCAGGGCGGCCACGGCGTTGTTGCTCAGCAGCTCGGTGAGAATGATCGTCAGCAGCAGGACCGCCGATATAATGAAGGGCTTGTCCCACTCCCCGACCACCGCGAGCAGGCCCTGCACAATGGTTTTGGCGGTGCCGCTCCGGTCCATGGCGGCCCCCAGTCCGAGGGTGCCGATGATCATCACGATGATGCGCCAGTCAATCGCCTGATAGATCTCCTCCCTTTTCAGGCAGCCGCCGAGGACCACCAGCAGGGCCGCTCCCAGCGCCACCCACTCGAAGGGCAGGCTCTCGAACGCGCCGAGCACCACCACCAGCACGAGGGCCAGCAGCGCGATCCAGGAGCGGTCAGCCCGGTAGTCGGGCGCCGACGGCAGCGGCTTCTGCGCCGGTTCGACCTCGCTGAGGTTGATGAAGTCGCCGCTGGCAAACAGTTCCGTCAGGCGCTCTTTGGACCCCTCCAGCAACAAGGTGTCGCCAACCTCCAGCTTGAGGTGCTGGAAACTGTCCCGCTGGTTTTGCCCCTCCCGGTGCAGGGCCACAATGAGCACCCCGTGCTGCTGGCGGAAGTTCATTTCGACGAGGCTGTGTCCAACCAGGCTCGAGTGGGGGCCGATCATGCCCTCCATCAGCATGGCTTTCTCCGTGTGGACGAAGCGCAGCCCGAGATCGTCCCGCATCACTTTTTCGATCACCTGCACGTCCGACTTGCCGGTGAGGCCCGCCAAATGGCACTTCAAAATGACGCGGTCCCCGGCTTCGAAGCGCAGTTGGTTGATCGGCGTCTCCACCCGGTTGCCGCTGCGGCGCACCTCGATCAGGCGCATGCCCTTCATTTTGGCCAGCGGGGTGTCGCTCAGCTTTTGGTTCACCAGCGGCGACTCGGAACCGACGATGGCGGCCAGGAGGAAATCGTTCGATCCCGCCTCGTCGATGAGCATGGCCAGATTGGGCCGGTCGGGCAGCAGCCGCTCCCCAAACAGGAGCAGGAAGCCCAGCACCCCCGCGGCCAGCACCAACCCGAGGGGGGTGATCTCGAACATCGAGAAGCCGTCGAGACCCTTTTGCTGGACGATGCCGTTGGCCACCAGGTTCGTGCTGGTGCCGATCATGGTGCAGGCGCCCCCGGCAATGCCGAAGTACGACAGCGGGATGAGGTAACGGGACGGCATCAGCCGCTGCCGGCGGCACAACCCCAGAACCATCGGCATAAAAACGACCACGACGGTGGTGTTGTTCAGGAACGCGCTGGCGGCCATCGCCAGCACCCCCAGCGCCAGCAGCGTGCGGCGCCCGCCGCCGCCGGCGATGCGCTCGAATCGGTGCCCGAACGCCTCGACCAGTCCGGTGCGCTCGACCGCCGCCCCGACAATGAACATGAAGCTCACCGTGAGAATCGCGCTATTGCCAAAGATGCCCCCCAGCACCGCGGACTGCGCCGACTTCCCGGGTGGCATCAGGATCGGATGCCCGTCGAAGGGAACGACCAGCAGCAGAAACAGCGAGACCATCGCGACCACGTCCGGCGGGAACTTCTCCCAGACGAACATCGCCACCGTGGCCAGCACCAAGACGCAGACAAAAATTTGCTCCGGAGGCATCGGGACGAAGTCAGGTGGTCCGGGTTCCGCGCAGCGACGCAACGCCGCCATGGGCGCGCCACCGAGAAGGGCGACGTGGGGGGGAAAGGCAGGGGGAGGCCGGCTCGGCGTGGGCGCGCGCGTTCATGGACGACGCTTGTTTAAGGGGTGTATCCCTACTGGGCAAGTAGGATTTCGATCCGGCAGCGGGACGCACCAAGGGTCCTTGAGGCTGCCCGGCGGCGTGGCCGAAGACCTGACAACGCAGGCCGGGGTCTCGGCGTTAAGACCCTCTTTTACCTGATGATGGTGGTGACCCTGCTGGCACCGGGGTTGTGCTTTGGGATCGAGAGGCTCGGGCGCCGCGGGGGGACGGCGGCATTTCGCTGGAGGGATTTGCCTCGATTCGTCCTCGCCTCGACCTTCACTTATCTGGCTGGCCTCGTCACCGAGGCGCTGTCGGTACTGGTGTTTTTGTTGACTGGACGAGCCACCTTCCGCGTGACCAACGACGCCGCGGAGGAGGGAACGGAGAAACGAGGTGCCTCCACCAGCGGCGCCCCCGCGGCCGGCTTCAACCCGAATCACTGGGTGGTGTACGCGCTCGAAGTGGTGGTGGGGATCGGCTTCCTGGTGGCCGTGTGGGCGCATCGAAACCTGTGGTTTCTTGGTCCGGGGGTGGCGCTGGTCCTCAGCCCGCTGGTCGCCAGCCGGCGCTTTGGAGGATGGGAGCGCTGGTGGATCCGCGGGGCCTCCTCGATCCCCGGCCTCTGCCTGCTTGCGCTCCTGGCCCTGATCGCCTGGCAGTTGGTCTGGCAGTGACCATTCAACTTGAACAATTCAACTATAGGTGTTGTACACTAGTCGCATCAGTCGTCCCTCCGTCACCAATGCCTCGCACAGAAAATTATGACTTCGCCCACCGCCTGGCCCGGCGGACGCAGACCGGGGGCGGCGACATCCGGTACCTGTACGACCAAAATTAGAACGTCATCGCCACTATCGCCGGCTCGAATGGCGCGTCGCGGGAAAAATTCATCCACGGTCCGCAAGTCGACGACATCCTCGCCGAGGTCGGCCTCACCTCCTCCTCCACCTACTACCTGACCAAAGACCACCTCGGCTCCACCACCGCCCTCGTCCGCGCCTCCATCAATGCGGTGGTCGAACGCTACACCTACGACGAATACGGCACCGTCCAAGTCTGGAATACCAACAATCAGCCCGTTTTCACCGCCCCCCGCACCCGCACGCTCTTCACCGGCCGCGAACACGACGCGACAGTGGGCCTCTACCACTACCGCCACCGCTGGTACCACCCAGGAATCGGCCGGTTCATTCAGCCGGATCCGATTGGGTTCGAGGGCGGTGATGTGAATTGGTACGCCGATCGCGTGGCGGCAAATGGCACTCTTGGGAGCATCCTGTTTGAGGACCGTGGCCAGTTGGTGGAAAGGGCGCCGGGCGTGGCTCTAGCAGCCAAGGTGAATGAGCCCCTCGTGGTCGAATTTGTCGTAGACCGCGTAGGCGTCGGTCTGCATCTTGCCATTTTAGCCCTTGAGCCTGTCAACCGCGGCATCGTAACCGCGGGTCCGGGCGAAGTCGTAGCTGACGCTTCCGCGCGGATTGCTGTACGTCCACCACCATCCTCTGCCGTTGGCTCCCGGCGTATCCGGATCGGACACCGGTACGGGCGACTCATCGACTTGCATGCATCCCTCGGCAGCCACTTCGGCAAAGATGGCGGCGTTGACCGGCACCAGGAGTTCGCCCGCCCGCATCGCCCAGCCCATGAGGGTTTTGCGGGAGATGTCGGTTTCCGCATCGCGCAGGAAAGCTGCCGCCTGCCGGTAGAGCGGCATGTGGTCGGTATACTTGCGCACCAGCACCTCGATGACCACCCGGTCCTCGCACATCCCGCGATCAATAATCCGAGCGGGCACCGGCGGCTGCTCCACGCCCTCATCGGGACAGGCTGGGCAGGCGTACTTGGCCCGCTTGGTCTGGACGACGAAAAACTCCAGCGGCTTGAGGTCGAGCGTTTCGGTGATGTCCCAGCCGATCAACTTCTTGTCCTTGCCGCACTGGCCGCAGGTCAAAGCTTCCATGCGACGATCCATTCATCGCACGCACACGGCCTTCTACAAGATAGCATATGGCCTGACATGTCATCGTAACATTGATGACTTACCCTATGCTTTTGCGCGGCCCAGCAACCGCCTCACTTCCTGATCACTCCCTCCTCCACCATTCCCGCCTCTTCGTCGCCGCCAAATCCACCCCCGGCAAGCAGCAGCATCAGTTCGCTTTGGTTCATCCTGACGCGCCGGCTTTCGCTTTCCCCAACCGACGGCCACGCGTACCGGCCGCGACCAAGCTTTTTCGTGCAGACCCAGAGTCCGCTCCCATCCCACACCAGCACCTTCAGCCGCGTGCGCGTCGCGTTGGCGAACAAAAACACGTGCCCGCTCAGCGGCGCTTCCTCCAAGTCGCTTTCCACCATCGCGCACAGCCCGTCGAACCCTTTGCGCAGATCCGTCGCTCCCGCCGTCAGGTAGACCTTCGTGGCCGCACTCAACGCGAACATGGCTCGCCCGCTCCAAAGGCCCGGTGCATTCCCGCCAGCATTTCCAGCGAGACCGCGGACGGCGCCAGTGCCACCACTACCCCATTCGGCCACGTGATGGTCACTTGTGCGCAATCTGCCAACACCGGAACTGATGCGGCCTCCATCTCGACCTCTAAAAACCGACCGCCACCTGCCCCACGAAACCGCCGCCGCCAATAATCCAGCGTGGCCATGCTCAGCCCGTGGGCTTCACAAAAATCCCGCCGGCTCTGCCCGCCGGACTAAAATTCGCCCACCAAGCGCCGCCACTCCCGTTCGGTTCGTTTCTTCATGCCGGGACCCTCGCCCGAAAACAAGCCGCCGGCTAGATGGGTAGGTCAGACGCTTGCTATTCTCAGACGCCGTGGCTCAAGCTTCGCCGGTGGGCGTCGCTAATTCTCGTATTGGGGGCGGTTGAAGAAGAGGTGCCAGCCCTTTAACTTTCGAGCCGACACACCTCAAAGCGACTTCGCGATCTGGCGGGACAGGCGGGCGAGCGCTTCGTTCATGGCTTGGACGCGCCCGGTCTGGGAGCCGAGCGGGTCGGCGGCGGCGGATAGCGGGACTCGTGTGGTGAAGGCGCGGGTGGTGGCGATGGGGCCGTTGACCGGCTGGAGCTTCCAAGTGCATTCGAGGACGATGTGGCCGGTGGCATCGGGCTCGAAGCGGGTGATGCGGAGTTCCAGCAGGGACTGGTAGTCGAGGGTGACGAAGCTCTTGACCGGCTGGATGTTGAGCGAGTTCTTGAGGCGGCCGAGGTTGGCGGCGGCGACGCGGGCGATCCCGGAGTCGAGCGGCTCGCCCCACAGGTGGTTCGGGTTCATCAGCAGCTCGCCGTCGCCGCTGCGGCTGACCAGTTGCTGGCGGTCCAGGTAGCCGGGCAGGGCGGGGGAGGCGATGGCGACGGCCGGGCTGGCACCGGTGATCGCGCGTTCGGGCACGGCGGAATCCAGCAGGTAGTTGACCGACTTGTCCTCGACCGGCTGGAGCACGGTGCAGGAGAAGGCGAAGAAGGGCAGGAGGAGGGCGGTGGAAAGGGATTTCATCGGGGAGTGGCGGGGCCGCGGAGGAGGCTGCTGGGGTTGCGTTTGAGGTCGTTGGAGAGTTCCTTGAGTGCCTCCGAAGCGCGCTGGGTTTCGCGGAGGACGTCCTGCATTTGCAAGACGACCGGCGCGCGGGGATTGGAAAGCTGCGAGAGTTCACGGGTCGCCGCCTCAATCCGGACCAGGCTGGCATCGGTGCGGGCAATGACCCCCTGGAGGTTGGCGAGGAGGGGCTCGATGCCCTGGTTGGCCTTGGTGGCGAGTTCATTGATTTGGACCAGCGAGGCATCGAGGTTCTCGACCGCGCGGACCAGCTTCTCATCCCCGGTGAGGATGCGGACATCCTCGGTGATCTCGACGAGGTTGTCGTTGATCTCCTTCATGTCGAGGTTGGCGATCTGCTCCTTGGCGCCGACCAGGACGTCGCGCAGTTCCTTCATCACGCCGTCGATGTCGAGGGCGTTGAACTTCGCGAGGCCATCGGCGATGCCGGCGACGAGTTCGTCGATCTGGGTGCCGACGGTGGGGACGATGGGATATTCCGTCGCGAGGCGGGGCGTGTAAGTGAAGCTCGGCGCGTCCGGAAGGATGTCGAACTCGATGTAGAGCTGGCCGGTGACGAGGCTCTCCTGTTTCATGCCGGCGCGGAGGCCGCTGGCGACGGCTTTCTCGACGCCTTCGCGGGTGGTCAGGTCGATCCCGCCGCCGGCCTCGGAGCCGATGAGGCGAAGGTCTTTTTCGCGGAGGTCGACGATCACCGGGATGACCTTGCGGTTGCCCTCGGGATCGACCAGCACGTTGATCGAACGGACGCTGCCGATGCGGACGCCGCCGAAGCGGACGCTGGAGCCGACCTGAAGGCCGTAGGCGCTCTTGTCGAAATGGAGGAGGATGGGGTAGGTGTTCTCGAAGTATTTCCCCGCGCCGAACAAAACCGCGGCGACCCCGGCGAAAATCAGGCCGAGGAGGGTGAAGATGCCGATGACGGTGGGGCTGGCTTTCTTGCTCATGACGGAGAGGTGCTGGCTGGCGATTCGTCCTCGCCGCGGCGGAGGAAGGTCCGGACCGCGGGGTTGTCGGAATGGTCCCGGAGTTCCTTGGGATCGCCGGTCGCACCTTGGGTGCGCGTGGCAGTATCGAGGAAGATCGAGTTGTTCGCGATGGCGAAAATGCTGGCGAGCTCGTGGGTGACGATGACGACGGTCGAGCCGAGGCTGTCGCGGAGGCGCAGGATGAGGTCGTCCAGCCGGCGCGAGCTGAGCGGGTCGAGGCCGGCGCCGGGTTCGTCGAGGAACAGGATGTCGGGGTCGAGCGCCATGGCGCGGGCGATGCCGGCGCGCTTGTTCATGCCGCCGGAGATGTCGGCGGGATAGTAGTCCTCATAGCCGGAGAGGCCGACCAGCGCGAGCTTGTAGAAGACGAGGTCGCGGACGGCCTTCGGGGTGAGATGGGTGTTTTCCTCGATCGGCAGGGCGATGTTTTCGGCGAGGGTGAGGGACGACCAGAGCGCGCCGGATTGATACATCATGCCGAATCGCTCGATGAAGTCACCGCGCTCGGTGGGGTCGGTGGCGGTGAAGTCCTCGCCTTCGTAGAGGATGCTGCCTTTGGCGGGTTCGCGAAGGCCGATCAGGTGGCGCAGCAGGGTGCTTTTGCCGCAGCCGCTACCACCCATGATGATGAAGATATCTTTCTCCATGACTTCGAAATCGAGGTCACGCATGACCACGAAATCGCCGTACGCCATGGTCAGGCCGCGGACGGCGATCTTGGTCTTGGGAGCGGGGTCTTGCGGGGTTCCGGTCATGGGTCAGATGCCGAGGACGGTGAAGATGGCGGCGAAGGCGGAGTCGATGACGATCACTGCGGTGATGGCGGCGACCACGGCTCGGGTGGTGGCCTGGCCGACGGCGGAGGAGGAATTTCCGGCGTGCATCCCCTGGAGGCAGCCGCTGATGGCGATGGCGGCACCGAAAAAGAAGCTTTTGAAGACGCCGAGTGACGCGGTGGTGAGATCGATGGTTTCGAGGATTTCGTTCCAATAGAGGACCGGGGGGATGCCGACGGCGGCGGCGACCAGCATGCCGCCGAGGATGCCGACGATGTTGGCGTAGATGGTGAGGAGGGGCATCATCAGAACCAGGGCGAGGATCCGCGGAAGGACGAGGAAATCGAAGGGGTCGAAGCCGAAGGTCTTGAGGGCGTCGATTTCCTCGTTCGCCTTCATGCTGCCGAGGTGGGCGGCGAAGGCGGCGCCGGTGCGGCCGCTGAGGATGATGCCGGTCATGACGACGCCCATCTCCCGCACCATGGCGATCCCGACCAGGTCCGCGATGTAGAGGCTGGCACCGAAGCTGGCGAGCTGGACATTGCCGACGAAGGCGAGGATGAGGCCGATGAGGAAACTGATGAGGGTGACGATCGGCAGTGCCTGCGGACCGCATTCCTGGAGGATTACCCAGAAATCCCGGCCGCGGAAGCGGGCGCGGCCGGTGAGCAGGCGGCCGAAGGCGAGCACGGAGAGGCCGATGAATTCGGCGAGCGTGAGGATGCTGCCCCAGACCCGGAGGGCGATCTTGCCGAGTTTGCGGATGTCGGAAACAGGCTTCGCCTTCTTGCCGGCCTCGCTTTCCTCGGGGACGGCGAGGGCGAGTTCCATCAGGCCGTGGAGGTCCGGCGGGAGGCCGTCGAGAGAGATAGGGCTGTCATCGGCCGCGGCGGATTCTCCGAGGCTCCGGAGATGGGCGAGAAGAAACGCGGGGAGGGTGGAATCGAAAGCGCCGAGCGCTTTGGTGGCATAGCGGTCGGGGGCCTTTTTGGGGGGCTCGCCCTCGATCACCGGGGCCGGCCCGTTGCGCCGCCAGTCGCCGGATATCTCCAAAACCACGCGGCCGTCTGCCTGCTTCCAGCAGGCGGAGGGCGGTCGGGGTTCGTCGCACGGCATACCCCACCATCGCAGAAATGGACGCCGCGACAAGCGGACATCGAACGGGCGGCTGCGGGGGGGCACTCGGATTTTGCCAGCGGCAGGCGCAAGCACGCGGCTTCCTGATCCGTCCGCACCAGCAATAGGTCGCTGCTCAGCGCCGGTGGGTTCCACAGTTTCGCGTCGAATACCACACCCCTACCCACCCCCTCCTCACATGACCCGCGCACCCGTTCCCAACACCGGCCCCTCAAAGCAAATTCCTCTAAGACTCGCTTGACACTACAAACCAGGATCGGTAAAAATAGTATGTGAGAAAATCGCTTTGACCTGTGTTCGTGGCCCTAGTTATGGGTTTCGTTGCGGGGTTCCTCGCTCACTGTGCACAGGTGCGAACGCCTCTTGTCTTGCAGCACGTCGGCAACACCCCGCGCCGAGCAAATCCCCCAAGCGCAAAATCGAATTCCAATAGCTCAGGGCTGTCATCTGGGGTAGCCACTTACCCTGATCTGATCAAAGCCAGCACCCGCCGACTGTTGACTGAATTACCCGGCCTGCTCCCCGAAAACACCACGGCCCCCAACGAAAAATTGATCACCAAGATGGCCGAATTTCTGAAAGCCAGCGACGAATCTCGCCGCACGCTTCATTTTAGCCTGCTTCTGGAAATGATGCGTCCTAACGATGCGCCAAAAGTGGCTGCGATGTTTGAGGCATTAAAGCGCGAAGGATTAGAGTTTCATCCGGAGGCAAATTTTTTTGCGCAACGTTGGAGAGAAGTCGATTCTGATGCTGCTTTGAGTTATGTCGCGGATCAAGACCAGTGGGAGCGGAACGCCATTTTGCTTGATCGAGTCATGTCCGGATGGGCCAGCCAAAGTGGACCAGAAGCAATTGAATGGGTTAACGATCAGGCAGATAGCCCATTGAAAGATAAAGCCATCGAAGGTTTGGCGACTGGAATGGGGCGAACCGACCCCGATGGGGCGACACGTTTCATGCTTGAATTGCAAGAAGGGCCGGCCCGCTCTGCAGCTGCCAACACAATTTTTTGGCAAATCATGTATCAAAGTGGTCTCGATGCAGCCACCCATTGGTATGACTCGCTTTCACCAACTGAGCGAGAGATTCGCAAAATGGTTTTGCCGGCGTTCGAAGCGAGGCAGAGACTACGGCAAAACGAGGCGGCAACTCAATGGGTAGCTGAGCGAGTTCGGGAATTCGAAGTCATGCCTGTAGAAAAGGGTGTCGAGGAAAAACCACCAGAAAATTGAAGGGGAACATCCACTCTGTCGGCTTCTCGGGGATCCGTTTGGAAATCAACCGCGTTCCATGTGCTGAAGGCGCGGCTCTGTTTGGTTTTCTCGAGCCGTGCTCGAGCCGTTTCATGTCAGTCCATCTTAGTGGTGCAGCCGGACCTATCTCGCGCCTTACCTCATCAAGATAAGGATCCTCCTGCTCCTCCTCCTGCCTCCCGAACCAGTTCCCACAAAGCAAATTCCTATCAGAAGGTTGCGGGTGCTCTCGGCGACCTGGAGGTTTTGGAACGCCTGCTCTTTCACGGCACCGAGGAAGAAGATGCACCAGTTTTCCCATGCGCCGGTGGATGAGACCTCACGCATGTGGTGGATGTAGTCCGCCTTGTGCTCCTCGAAGAAGCGGCTGATGTAAAAGTGGGGCGTGGAGATGGAGCCAAGCTGCCAGAGCAGCAAGGTGACAAGCATGCGCCCGAGGCGCCCGTGGCCGTCCTTGAAGGGGTGGAGCGCCTCAAATTCCAAATGGCTGATCGCTACGCGGAGCAGTGTGGGCCAGCTCGAGGACTTCCTCCAAGGTGCTGAAGGTTCCTTCCATTCGCGAGGATGCGAGCGCTTCCTGACCGCGCAAAGGAGCGAGGAGGATCTCGCTGTTGTGCATACCCTTGAGCATCTAATCGTAACGAGCCAGAGCGTCGGTGGCCTCCAGAAGGGCGCCCAGCACACGGGCGGTATCAAAGGACTGCGGAGGAAAGGCTCCGTAGTGGTAATCAACGGCCTGGGATAAATCGCTGTTCATATCTTGCTGGAAATGAGATCATAAATGCTTTTGTTTTCAATAGAAATCACATACATGCACAACAAATGGGCTTATCCTGCACAAAAATCAGGCAAGCGTGCTTATCGTGCACGCTGCGGCACGACGTGCACAACAACTTGCGTTGTGGCGACTTCGTGTGCGCCAACGGTGTTTGCGGTGCAGAATTTGCTGATCGATGTACATCAAGTGGAGGAGTGGGATTTTACGCCACAAGCCCTCGTTGAGTTCTTCGATAAGGATGTCCATGGAGTGGCCGAAAAGCTGGTGCATTTTGCCAAGGCCGCCTTGGGCATCAAAGGGGGAGTATTCGAGGTCTTCGCGCTCGAAGCGGAAGAAGGTTGTGACGTGGTCGCTGATGAATTGGAGGAAGGCGGCCTGGCCTTCGGTGAACTTTCCCTCGGTGGGGACGCCGGCATGTTTCTGCATGATCCAGGTCTGGAAGTTCCGGCGGACGGTGGCGCTCCATGGGGTGAGGGTTTAGTCGATGCAGGAGGCGCGGCGGATGAGGGCTACGAGGGCGGTGCGTTCAAGAATAACCTGCAGGAAACGAAGGCGTGGGCCTCAAGCGAAAACGCCAAACGCATCCAAGCGCATTTGGTCTGCCTCGCGGAAAACCTCATCCTGCTCTTGCGCCACTACCTCGATGCCAATGAGAATGTACGCAACGAGGCGGAAATCAAACGCCGACAGGAACGCCTTGATTTAGCAGTTGACCATGTGGCCCGCAACGGCGGCAGCGTCCCGATTCCCTTGCTCAAGTTCCAGCATTTAACCCAGAGCAGCGTCAAGATCATTCGATGGGTAGCTTACCTTGATGTACTTGCCCGTCCGGTGGAATCGAGTTATAGATCAGTTGCGCGCATCCTATGCCTGCTTATGACTGCAAACCTTGGACCCCGTTGCCTGATGAAGATCCGGAACGCGGATTTTCTGGAGCGCACCAGAGCGAGAATCTCGGTGCGCGGCTCTGGCGGTTGCCGCCCCAGAGCGCGAACACGCTGCACAAGCACATCCGGATGGAGGAGTTTTATTTCGTGCTGAAAGGCGCAGGCCGCCTGCGCGTGGGCGACAAGACGTTGACCGTGCCGCGCTACGGCGGCGTGTTGGTCGGGCCGGACCCCTACCCACCACCTCCTCACATGACCCAGGCACCCGTTCCCAACGCCGGCCCCTCAAAGCAAATTCCTGTCAGACATTCCGAGGGTTTGGGTGATCTCCGGTGTTTTACCAACGGGGACTGCCTTGGTCTCCAAAAACACCAAACCCCAAAAACCCACATCCCCATGAAAATGAAACTTGAATCAATCAGTCTGACTTTGTTGGCTGCCGCTCTGCTCGCTCCCGCTGCCTTCGCTGGCCCGAGTCTCCCTGGTGGATTTTTTCCATCCGCCAAGCGTGGCGCATCGACGCCGGTGAAGGCCAGTGTGCCGGCCTGCTGCGTGACTCATGAAGCCTGTTCCGACCGCACCTGCTGCACGACAACACGTCGCTATTCCCATCAAACCAGCGGGCGAGGGCTCGCCTGGAAAGACGTGCGTGATTGCACCAAAAGCTGCACAATGAGCAAATCGGATCAGCGGGCCATCTGCGAGAAGGGTAAAGGAATGTGACGATTATGGACAATCAACCTCAACAAAAGCTCGGAAATCAGGACGACGGGGCCTTTGATGATTTGCTGCGCTCGGCCAAGGTGGAAGTGCCTCTGCCGGGCATCTTTCAATACGAGGTTTGGCGGCGCATTGCCGCAGCCCAAGAGTCGACTCTGATGGCGCGCCTAGCCAGAACCCTGGAACCGATTCTTGCTCTGCTCAGCCGACCAATAGCGGCCAGCGCATCAATGGTCCTGATGGTTTCCGCGGGCCTGTGGTTGGGTTCGTTGGGAATGGATCCGGTGCGCGATGGCAAACTCGCCTATGTCGCATCGGTCAGTCCCTTCGCGCAGCGACATCAAGGAGAGGCCCGATGAAAAAAGGCTCGGTAATTCTTGTCTTTGCCCTGCTTGCCGGCCTGTTTGCCTTCTGCACCATGCGCTGGCACAAGGCGGCGGAAAACTCTCATGGCGAGGGCATCGCACTTGATGTGATGCCCGAGTTAACCTGGTTGAGAAACGAGCTGAACTTGACTGAAGCTCAGTTCGTCAAGGTGCGGAAACTACACGCCTCCTACCGCCCCAAATGTACCGAGATGTGCCGCCGGATCTCCGAGGCCCATGAAAGAATCGAAGGTTTTGCGGCGGCCCACCGCGTGATCACTCCCGAGTACAAGGCCGCTCTCAATGGGCACGCCTCGATTCACGTGGAATGCCAGGAAGCGATGCTCAATCACCTTTACGAGACCGCCGCCACCCTCAATCCCGAACAGTCGAAGCGATACCTCGAAGCGATGTTGCCCTTTGCTCTGGATTTTACCTACAGTGAATCGGGAACCCTTTATGCCAGGTAATGCGTCACAGCAGCGACCGCCCCTGGAGTGCGCGGACACTGAGCTGATGGTAAGACTTGCCGCAGGTGACGACCTGGCGCTCAACGCCCTGATGCTTCGGTGGCGCGACCGGGTGGCGGCTTTTCTATATAAAATGACAGGACATAGTGAAACTGCCACCGACTTGGCCCAGGAAACCTTCGTCAAGCTTTACCAAGCACGGCAGCGGTACCGTCCGGAGGCCAAGTTTTCGACTTACCTTTTCGCCATCGCGACCAACTTGGGACGCAATCAAGCACGGTGGCACAAGCGACATCCCACCGTCTCCCTCGACCAGGACCGCGCAGGGACTTCCTCCAGTGCACTCGCCATTGACCCAGGGCCAACACCGGAAGAGGCGTCGGCAAGCGGGGAACGCTTGCAGGCCGTCCATGCGGCGTTTTTAGAACTCCCCGATGATCTCCGAGAAACCATGACGCTCTTCATTTACGAGGACATGGGGTACGCGGAAGTTTCGGAAACCCTCGGATGCAGCCCGAAAGCCGCGGAGACCCGCATCTATCGCGCACGACAGCTTCTCAAAGAAAAACTCAAGGACCTCCGCCAATAAAAAGGAATGTGCCATGAGCAAGTGTTGCAAAAAACCGATGGATAGATGATTGCCGGTGAGCCCGTTCCGGCAGCCAATGCGGAGGGGGATTGTGTGCTCGGGGCGACCATCAATCAGACAGTTCCCCTCCCACCCCCTCCTCTCATGTCCCCCGAACCAGCATCCACCGCCGACCCCCTCAAAGCAAATTTCTATCAGATTGATCCAACGGATATTATGGACTTCAAACACCTTATCGCCGCCCCGGCGACGCTCTCCTCCATCGCAGTAGATGCGCTCGTCGTCGTGATCGGCGCCGACCAGCGCGATGCGGCCCTCGACAAGGTCATTGCGACTCTGATCGACGATGCGGTCGCCGCGGGCGATCTGCAGTTGAAGGCCGGGCGCAGCGTCTATCTGCATCGGCCGGCCGATGTCAAGGCGAGGCGGCTGGTCATCGTCGTCGCCGCGTCGTCGCCCGGTGCCAAGGCCTTCAAGGCGGCGCTTGCGCTTGGCTTGGCGACGCTGAAGAACACCGGTGCCACCCACATTGCGGTGGCTGTTGCGACCTCGGCGACGGCCGACCAGGCGCATGCCGAGGCAATGACTGCGGCTGCCGGCGATGCCGCCTATTCCTATCGACAGACCAAGCCGAGCGCCAGTGCCCCGACACCATGGCGGAAGTTCAGCCTCGTCTGCGAAAAATCGGCCATGCGCGAGGTGCAGCAAGGTTTGAAGCGCGGCATGGCGGTTGCGGCGGGCGTCGAAATGGCGCGCGGGTTGGCCAACCTGCCCGGAAACCATTGCACACCGAGCTTCCTCGGCGAGCAGGCTCGCCGGCTTGGCAAGACCCACGGCCTGAGTGTGCAGGTGCTCGATCGCAAGGCGGTCGAAAAACTTGGCATGGGCGCGTTCGTTGCCGTGGCCCAGGGTTCGACTGAACCGCTTCGCTTCATCGTCATGCGTTATGACGGTGCCGCCAAATCGGTGGCACCGGTGGTGCTGGTAGGCAAAGGAATCACCTTCGACACCGGTGGCATCTCGATCAAGCCGCCGGCCGAAATGGACGAGATGAAATTCGACATGGGGGGTGCGGCCAGCGTTTTCGGCACGATGCGCGCGATTGCCGAACTCAAGCCCAAGCTGAATCTGGTGTGCCTGGTTCCGAGCTGCGACAACATGCCCAGCGGCTCGGCCGTCAAACCGGGCGATGTCGTGACGAGCATGTCCGGACAGACCATCGAGATACTCAATACCGATGCCGAAGGCCGGTTGATTCTGTGTGATGCGCTGACCTACGCGGAACGTCTGAAACCCGCAGTCGTCATCGACATCGCCACCTTGACCGGAGCCTGTGTGATCGCGCTGGGACACCATCACAGCGGCCTGTTCACCGCCGACGACGCCCTTGCCGCCGAGATCCAGTCGGCAAGCCTCGAGGCCCTCGACCCGTGTTGGCGGATGCCGCTCGACGACGAATACGACGAGACACTCAAAAGCAACTTCGCCGATGTCGCCAATGTCGGCGGTCGTGCCGGGGGTTCGATCACCGCCGCGCGCTTCCTGGCCCGCTTCTCAGGCAAGTACCGCTGGGCCCACCTGGATATCGCCGGCACCGCCTGGAAATCCGGCGCAGCCAAGGGTGCGACCGGTCGACCGGTCCCATTGCTGACCCATTTCGTATTGTCGCAGGGGCGCTGAGCAAGCGTCGGGCGCGGCATGACCGACGTCGATTTCCACTGCAACGTCGTTGACCGCCTAGGCTGCGGCTGTCGACTGTTGCGCAAGGGCGTCGGCGTCACGGTCACGGTGCCGACCTCGACGCTGTACGATTTCGACCGGATGTTCCAGACCTTCGCCGACACCGATTTCATCGCTCACATCCTCGTCACCGCTGCCGTCGCTGTGCCGCCGCACTTGCAGGCCACGTCGGTCTGGCTGGTCGACCAGTCCGAGGTCGGCGAACATTTGCCGGTGCTGCTCAATCCGGGCGACCAGCAGGCTGACGGCTTCGGCAGCTTCGAACGCCTGATCGCGATCATCAGCACCGATCCGGAAAGACCCCTTCCCACCCCTCTCATGTCCCCCGAACCAGCCTCCAGCGCCGGCCCTGCAAGCCAACTTCCTCTCAGACACTCCCTGACCAGGCCCTAGAATGCGCAGTAAATCGGATTAATTGCAATGTAAATTTCCAATTCTGTCGTAGTAAACACTTGCAGGAAATTCAACATCCCTCCCAGTACCCTAAACCCCACTGTCGCTATGAACAGAAACATATTCTACATCATCGGAGTTGTCGTCGTGATTGTCGTTGTCCTCAAAGTACTTGGTTTGTTCTAATGGAGCGCGACTGACCGCGTCACGCTGGCAGAGATTGCGCGTCGGGCAATGATTATCCTGCGTAGGTGAGCAACCACGTCAAACTAGCGTACCCCGTTGTCGGGGCTTGGCTGGAAGGGACGGGCGAGGAGCCTCCGAGAAGGGCACCTGGTCCCGGATTTTTCAACCGCCAGCCGAAGGGCGGCTGGAGCGCAGCTTAGCGGGACTGGGTGTCGGCGACCATGCCCGCGCCAGGCTGATCCGAGCCGACGTCGAGCGCGGATAAATCGACTCTGTGTGCGACTGACTGGTGCCATAATGAACCGGAGCATGGATGTAGCGCATCGGGATAATCACGGGAGATTTGATTGGGGTAAAGAGTGGGGATTTGGGGATGGTGGTCACGGAGAGGGCGGGGATATTCGGTTTAAGAGCGTGGAGGGAGGACAAAAAAAGGGCGGGGGTGGCGCGGGCCGTGGAGGGCCCGCGCGGCCGCCGCGAGGATTGGGTTAGGGGTGGGAGATTTTGGCGTGGGCGGAGGGGACGAGTTTGATGGCTTGGTGGATGTGATCTGGGTCGATGGAGGAAGCGGCGGCGCGGGCGGCGATGAACCAG
>Ga0209702_10000403_pt1 | contig 89177 bp, 62 predicted proteins | sample FRY01_FD_187210 | JGI IMG/M metagenome (GOLD analysis project Ga0209702, IMG submission 187210) | Freshwater microbial communities from Lake Fryxell liftoff mats and glacier meltwater in Antarctica - FRY-01 (SPAdes) (version 2) | ecosystem: Environmental > Aquatic > Freshwater > Ice > Glacier... | reverse complement strand
TGGCTCGTAAGGCTGGGCGAGCTCATCCCAAACGTGACAGGGCGACGGGAAGGCTCTTACCAGGGCTCAGGACTGTTCAGCAACCGACTGAAATTGCATGAAAAAGCTGCTTAAGGAATTACCTATGAGTACCTTCGAGGACGGTGTCGATCGCTTCGCGCTCGTCGTCGTTGCATCGCGCGCCTACCCGGTCGCGAGCTGCGTCCTCGAAGCCGACGCGGTCGAAGTGCGGGGCAAGGCCTTGTGCGTGCTTCGCGACGGGCGCGTGCGGTTTCAGATCGCTGCGCGCGACGTCGTCCGTGTCATCGGCTTTCCGACGCAGAAGTCCGCCGCGGACGCGCTCCGTGAACAGGTTCGTGGCGGGCATGGGGGCAGCACGGTCCACGTCCACGAGCTCGCCTCGGCCGATCGCGGCCGCAGCGTCACGCCGGAGCGCCGTCCGACCACGACCGCACGTGGGGGACCCGCCGAGGGCATCGCCTTTCGAGTCGATGAGGGCTGACGCGGTCTCGGGCTGCTCGAAATGATCGTCTGAGTGTTTGAAATAAAACGTTGGCAACGATATGTTTCGAGGTCTCAACAGTGTCTTTATGACGGCACCACATCACCACACACGCGGAGGACTCAATGCGTCATCTCAATCTCATCACGGGGACCACGTTTGGCCGCCTCACGGCCTTCGTCGGCTGTGCGATGCTCTTGGCCTTTGGTCACGATGAGGCCCGCGCTGGCTCAGACTGCGATCGCATCGGTGACCGCGACCAACGCCAGCTCTGCCTCGCGTTGGCCACCGGCAACGAGAGCGAGTGTAAGCGAATCAACGACTTCAGCATCGAGAAGTACTGCCTCGCCGTCGTCCGGAAGAACGGCCACGAGTGTTGCCAGACGCGCGACTCCGACCTCGAAAACGATTGTCGCAGTCGCACGTCCAGCGGCACCGAGGTCGAGTGGTTCTGTCGTCAGATCAAAAACAGCGACCAGCAGCAACTCTGTGTGGCGCGGGCCCGCAAAAATACCAGCGAGTGTCGTGGGATCCGTGACAGCAACCTCGAGTCGTACTGCAAGGCCGTCGTCGGGGGGTCCCGGCGGGACTGTGACACGATCCGGGACTCGGATATGCGCTACCGCTGTCTCGGCCTCGTCCCCTAAAGTGCTGTAAAGAATCGATTAACGTCCGGTTTGCGTGAGGGGTGGCGGGTCCGCTGCCCGCCGCGCAAACCGTCCATCACAATCGTTACTGCTCAAAGCAATAGTGGTACCCAAAGCTAGCGCAGCTACTGCCACTCCAGAAGGTCCAGAGCCCGCTGACCTGCGTCAACAGGCCCGCGGTTCCGCTGGCCGTCGACGAGGCCCAGTCACCGCAGGTCACTCCCGTGGTTAGGCCGCTCGCGTCGGTCCCAGTCCAGGTCAAGGCCGTTCCGCTCGGCACCGCTGTGCCATCAGCGAAGTATGAGAGCACATGCTCGAGCGAGCTGTCGAGGAGCCCGTTGAAGTCGACGGAGACCGTATCACCGACCGCGTTCATGTATCCAAAGGGATGCTGCAGCAGTCGATCCTTCGCGTTGACTTCAGCTGAAGACAGCCACGCTTTATACTCGCCGCCTAGATTGGCCGCGTCGGCGTCCGCTTGACATGCCGCGTCAGCCACGTCGAGAGAGCCAAAGGCGCCGTTGTGGGTCTTTCCGATCGTAAAGATACGTTTTTTCGGAGGGACCTGGACGCAGTAGATGGGGGTGGCGACGTTGCAGCTGCCCGACCCCGCAGCCGTCCAGGCCGCGTCAGTCGCACCCGAGTTCCCGACCAGTGAGGTCGCGGTCGTCGCCTTCCACTCGCTGCAGTTGCGCTCGACATCGACGGAGCCGTCCGCGGCGGTGCCGGTCAGGACCTCGCCCTCGTAGATGGCGCCGCGCTCGTTGACAGTGATGGCGTTCGTGAGCGCGCCGCTGGTGCCGACGACGAGCTTGGAGGGGCGAGTCGCGACCAGCTTGTTGTCCGGACGATACCAAGGACCGGCCATCGGCGGGATCTGGTCCAAGGCCCGCTTCGAGCGAATGCTCACCCAGCCGACAAAGTTCCCTCCGTAGCCCTGCTCAAAGGCTAGACCGTTGCAATGCGCGGTCGCCTTGTCGAAGGCATCGAAGCTGGTGCCGCCGGAGCCAAGCGTGCCACCGACGAGGCCCACGCTCGACACGAAGACCAACAGACCGTCGCAGGTGGGACCGACCGCCCCTGGCTCACACTCGCAGGTGTTGGGGGCGGTGCACGTGCCGAGGCCGCAGCCTTGGCCGCATACGGGGACCTCACAGCTGGCGCCGGTGTAGCCTGTGCCCTCGCAGTTGCAGGTATTCGGGGCGTCGCACTGTCCAGTGCCGCAGCCGCCCGTGCACACGGGGGTGGCGCAGAAGGTGCCGGTGTAGCCGGTGTCGCAGGAGCACTGGAAGGCGGCCACGAGGTCGACGCAGGTGCCGTGGGGACCGCAGTCCACATTGAGGCAATCGTTAATATTGTTGCAGGTCTTGCCATCGGCCGCGAGGGTGTAGCCGCGAGTGCAGGTGCACATAAATCCGCCCGGCGAGTTGCTGCAACCTTGCGTGCAGCCACCGTTATTGGTGCTGCATTCATTGACGTCGTTGCAGGCCTTGCCGTCGGCGGCGAGGGTGTAGCCACTAATGCAGGTACACATAAATCCGCCCTGCGAGTTGCTGCATCCCTGGGCGCATCCGCCATTGTTGCTGTTGCACTCATTGATGTCGTTGCAGGTGGTGCCGTTGGTGGCGAGGGTGTAGCCACTAGTGCAGGTGCAGGCGAACGCGCCTTGGGAGTTGCTGCACCCTTGAGCGCAACCGCCGTTATTGGTGCTGCATTCATTGATGTCGTTGCAGGCCTTGCCGTCGGTCGCGAGGGTGTAGCCACTGTTGCAGGTGCAAGCGAACGCGCCCGGGGAGTTGCTGCAACCTTGGGCGCAACCGCCGTTGTTGGTGTTGCACTCATTGATGTCGTTGCAGGTCGTGCCGTTGGCGGCGAGGGTATAGCCGCTATCGCAGTTGCAAGCGAAGGCGCCTTGCGAGTTGGTGCAACCCTGGGCGCAACCGCCGTTGTTGGTGTTGCACTCATTGATGTCGTTGCAGGTCGTGCCGTTTGCCGCGAGGGTGTAGCCGCTAGTGCAGGTGCAAGCGAACGCGCCTTGGGAGTTGCTGCACCCCTGCGCGCATCCACCGTTATTGGTACTGCACTCATTGATGTCGCCGCAGGACTGGCCGTCGGTGGCGAGGACGAACCCAGCGGTACAGCCACATGTGAACCCGCCACCTGTGTTCGAGCAGGGCCCCGTGCAGCCGCCGTTGTTGGTCGCGCATTCGTTCACGTCATCACAGGCCTTGCCGTCCGTCCCCAAGGCGTATCCTTCGGCGCAGGCGCAGGTGAAGGTGCCGTCACCGTTGGCGCAGGTCCCGGCGCACCCGCCGTTGTCGGTCGCGCATTCGTTCACGTCGTCACAGGCCTCGCCGTCCGTCCCCAAGGCGTATCCGTCGGCGCAGCCGCACGCGAAGGTGCCGTCACCGTTGGTACAGGTCCCGGCGCACCCGCCGTTGTCGGTCGCGCACTCGTCGACGTCGTCACAGGCCTTGCCGTCCGCGTCCAGCGCGTATCCCTCGGCGCAGCCGCAGGTTACGACGTTGTCGACGACCGCGCAGGTCCCGGCGCAGCCCCCGTTATTCGTCGCACACGATTCGGTCGTCGCGCAGACCCCGTCGTTGTTCGGTCCAAGCCCCTCATCCACGCGGCCGTCACAATCGTTGTCGATGCCGTCGCAGCTGACCTCGTCGCCCGCCTCGTACCCAGGCACGGCAGAGAGATCGCACTCGGCGATGACCCCTTCGCCGCCGCACCGGACGTTGACCGCTGCGGCACCGTCGCCACACGCGCCAGCGCTTGGGCAGTAGCGATCGGCTAAGAATTGCAGGGACGTCGCGGCTGTCGTGTCGTCGTCGTCGTACTGGTCGGCCACACAGTCGCCGTCCGCATCGACGAGGGTGCTCTCCAGCGCGTCGATGACGCCGTCACCGTCCTCGTCAAGAGGACTGAATGCCGCGTCGAGTTCGTCTCTGTCGCTGATCCCGTCGCCGTCCGTGTCCGGGTTGAACGGGCTGGTTCCAAGCGCTGCCTCGAGCCGATTGACGAGCCCGTCGCCGTCCTCGTCGCCTTCAGGGTCCAAGCAGCGGCCCTCCACGCAGAGCCCGCTCGCGCACGCAGCATCTTCAGAGCAGGTTGAGCCGATGGGGCGCCGAGGGTTATCGGCACAAGCGACGACGAATAAGGTGAGTCCAAAGGCGAATGCGAATCGAAGCACGGTGGCCTCCTAGTGACGGTTGTCAGGGTGGCCACACGTTATCAGTCTTCCGGCGGTCAAATCAAACCCGCGGGCCGGCGTGAGAGCCTCGGCTCACAGCTACTGTGATGAATCACAGTCGCTGTGAGGATGAGGAGGTGTCCGCTTTTCCTCCGATGCCGAAGACACCCAAGGTGCCCAAGGCCTCAGACGTCGGCAAAAAGGCGGCTAGCGGTGCCGAGGATAACGACCGCAAACAGCTCTCCGAGGTCAATCGTCTGGCCCAAGACGGCTCGCGTCGCGTCCTCAGCGACCTCTTCGGGGATTACGCCTCGAATCTCGCGAGGATGGATGCGGTTCGCGTGACCTATGATGATTGCTCGGCGCGCATCAAGACCGTCCAGGACACCTCCCTAAACGAGGGAGCGATGCGCCGCTGGAACGAGTTCAAGCGGGACTTCGAGCAGGCCGAGCTCCAGCTGCCGGCGTCGAAGGCGCTGGATCCTATCAATAAGCTGCACACCCAGCGTATCCCCGTTCAGGGCGCCGACCTCGACGCGTTCGACGCGGCCGTGGCCATCTTTGAGAAGGGCCACGACGAGGAGAGCGCTAACGCCCTAAAGAAGTGGAAGAAGACCGTGGCCGAGGTGCGCTCCACGAACGTCAACCTCCTGAAGTCAGCGGTCGCCAAAGCGGCCTCCGATGCGGCGCATCTCGATCTCTCCCAGCGCAACGACACGTTGGCGCGGGCAGATGCGGCGCTTAAAACGATGGAGGAGACCGCAAACGCGGACACTGGCCCGATCGATGCGGCCGTTTGGGCTTCATTCGACGCGGCCCTGACTGAAGCGGACGCCTATAGCCCGAAGATTCGGACGAGCTTCACCCACGCCGCATGGAAGTTTCGCGTCTATGTCGCTTGGTTTACCTCAGAGCGGGCGCAGGCGGTGGCCAAGGCCTTTGGCAGTGGCGATGTCCACGCGAGCGGGCTCTTGACCAAGAAAGAGGCGCGTATCGCCTTCGAGGCGGAAGTGGGCTCGTGCTACGCGCTGATTGGTCGTTTCATGGAGCGCACCGGCAACGAGGAGGTCGGTGATCTCGACCGCGTCTGGGACAAGAACTTCGCCGACGTCGTGCCTTTTCAAGGTGGCGAAAGAAACTTTGTTCGTTTTCAAGGCGCTTGCCCGACGAAAGACATTCGTCTTTCGTTTGACATCAAGCTAAAGGCCGCCGGGTCGAAGGTCTCGTACCAGTGGCTCGTGATCTCTTGGAAACGCGAGGCATTTCCGATCGAGGTCGCGGCGCGCAGCGAGGTGTGGGGGCCAGAGCCCTGCAGCGCCTCAATGACCGAAAATTCGTTTAAACACGCGGTGCCCGGGATGCTGATCTGGAGCGCCAAGGGGGCCCCCTATCTCGCCAACGGGGTGAACCAGGGCAGCTATCTGGCTCGGAACCTTCATCGCCAAGAGAGCGTGGTCGGCGTCTCAGGTGCGACCGGCGCGTGGCCCGCGAAGAAGGACCTCGAAGACATCGCGTTTTACGAGACCTGCCACATTTACCAAGACTCGATGGACCCCCTCGTGAACACGATGATCAAGTGCCACCAGGCGCTCAATAAACAGTACCACCCGAAGTACGCGGCCGCCAACAAACGCCTCGCGGGGGCACGCACCATCGGCGCCCGGAATGCGGCCCAAGCCGAGCTAGGTCGTCTCTCGGATGCTGAAGGCAAGGCCCGGGAGTCCAAGTGCGGGCCTCTCGAGGTCAAGGTCGAAAAGTCCATGAGCGCCATGATCGAGCGCATGAACGACTGGTTCCTGGCCAACAACACGCCCAAGGACAACTTGGACGTGCCCAGTTATCTCCGCGACGTCGCGGAAGGACGCCGTCGCTTCTCGAATTGATGGCTAGCCGCTAGACGGAGTGAGGGCCGCGCGGTGTCATGCCGCGCGGCCCTGTCTCGTTTTATGGGATCACCACACATCCGCCGGTGACGCCGCCAGCCCACTTAAGGCGCATCGCTTCCTTAAATGATTTCAGTTCAAAGGTGTGCGATACCCGAGGTCGGATGGCGCCCTCGGCCGCCCAGGCGAGGATGGTGCCGAGACGTTCGGCGCGAATTGACGGGTCTTGTTGTGTTGCAATGACCGTCGGACACCCGAGCACGTCGAGGCCCTTCATCATCATGATGTTCGTCGGCAGCACGTTCACGTTTGGTGCGCCGCGTCGCCCGCCCCCGTCCGCGACGAAGGGAGTCGAGGCCCAGCCGACGATGAGAAAGCGGCCGCCAAAGCACAGGCACCGCATCGCGGACTCGGAGATGGGGCCGCCGACTCCGTCATAGACGACGTCGACGCCACGGCCATCGGTCAGGGCTTTGACGGCGTCGCGTAGGCCGCGGGGGTTGGTCGCTGGGTCGGGCATGACGACGGTCTCGTCGGCGCCGGCTGCCTTCACGGACTCGAGGCGCCCGGCGTCCCGCCCGACGGCGATGACTCGCGCCCCCGTGCGTTTGGCCACCTCGACCGCCGCGAGGCCCGTCGCGCCTGAAGCCCCGAGGATCAGGACGGTCTCGCCAGCCCGGAGCCGACCTCGGGAGATGAGGCAGTGCCAAGCCGTCTCGTAGTTCCCGAGGCGATTGCAGGCCTCCGAGAAGGAGAGGTCACCGGGAATCGGGATGATGGCCGCGGCGGGCGCTATGGCCCAGGTCGCGAATCCCCCCTCGCGCTGATGGGCGCCCGACGACCGTGGGCCCGCGAGGAAACCGTCGACGAGCACGGGCGCGCCCAGGGCGAGATTATGGACGGCCGCGCCGACAGCCGCCACGGTACCCGCATATTCGAGGCCGGGTGTGTAGGGTGGGGCCACCGTGTGCTGGTACTGCCCGCTGGCCATGATGAGGTCCACCCACCCGACGGCGGCCGCTTTGACCGCGATCACAACGTCGTCCGGACCCAAACCCGTTGGCATCGCCATCGGTATGAGCTCCATGTGGTTTTCGAGGGCGTCGATGGGGTCCTCGCCCAGCTGGCGGAGGACGACTCTGTGGCCTTGCGTCGTAGTTTTCATGGCCGGATAGTACCGGAATCGCTCCGGGGTGACTATCTGCGTGGATCCGAGCTCTGCCAGGCGTGCTGAAGGGCCCCTTGTTGCCATCCGACACCCAACGATAGCCATTTCGGGCACGAAGTCGTGTGCAACTGGCTTAGAAGCCGGAGGAGGCCTTCAGGGCCAAGGCGTCCGGCGTCTGATTGCCGTCCTTGTCGCGTAGCGTCATCGTCGTCACGTCTGTGGCGCCGTCACCCGCGTGGCTTGGGCGGCGGAGGGTCCAGACGCTAAAGAGCGCGGGCTGTCCAGTGCGCGGAAAGACGTCCACCCGGTCCGTGACTGCGAGGCGCGCGCCAGTGGCCGCGCGGGTCACGCGCTGGTCGGCCTCGTGGTCGCCGCAGATCACCAGGACGCCATCAGCGGCCAAGAGGCGCTCGCCCGTCGCGATGTAGGCCTCGACCCCGCCCCGGTACTCGATGCGGGCGTAGGCGCGCTGCTCGTCCTCGGCGTCCACCGCAGTGGCTGGAGGAAAGTAGGGTGGGGTCGCCGTGACGAGATCAAAAGGGCCGTATGGCGCCGCGAAGCGCACAGCGTCCTCGTTGCGGAGATCCCCATGAAAGATGTGTACTCGCCCCTCAAGGTTGTTGCGTGCCACATTGCGTGTGAGGAGCTCAAATGAGCTAGCCTGCACCTCGATTCCTGCGAACGTGGTCTCGGGCATACGCCACGCGAGCTGAAGCATAACCGAGCCCAGTCCGCAGCCGAGGTCGCATATTCGCTTGGCGTCGGGACGTGCTTTGGCCGCGACGAAGGCCGTGACCATGTCGTCACCGGAGAAGCGGTGGCCGTGGAGCCGCTGAAACACGCGGTAGTCCCGGGTCAGCAGATCGTCCGTGAGGGGGCCGAGGACGGGGTCGACGCAAGATGGTTTGGGCGGCATTGCAGCAATGGCCTAAAGGCCATCCCCTTCTTTGGCTAGGGCCGCTTGCGCTGGCCGAGGTCACGCGTGACTACACCCACGATAATGCGAGCGCAACAGGCAGTTCGTGACTCTAGGGATACCGGCTGCGGCACCACGGACTGGGCGCCGGCCTCGGGCCTCAATGGAGAGGGGCACGCCGCTCGTCGACGCCCCGCACCGAGAGCGTTGAAGCGCAGCGGCCAGAGATCAAGGCGACTTGCGGCGATCCTCGCGGAGCTCGCGACGGTCCTCGCGGCGCTCTTTGACATCGCCAACCACCTCGCTGCGGGCAAGCGCGAGCGCTTCATTAATGATCCCAAGCTTTTCGGCGATCGGTGCCGGCATGATCTTTCCGCGCAGCGAGACAAACCGTTTGTGAAGAATCTGCTTTTCGTTGCGGTGGGCGATCTCGACGCCGAGGTCGCCTCGATCATCTTTGAGGTCTCGCTTGTCATCGGCGAGCTCGACCGAGTTCTTCACGGCGCGCACCGGCTGACCCTTCAGGATATTGCGCCCAACCTGGCGCTTCTCCTTTTCGACCTCGGCTTTAGATTGTTTGACCTCTGCGTTTTTTTCGGCGACCTCGATGTGGGATTCGCGCAGCTCAAGGTTGAGCTCGGCGAGGAACTCAGTGTCGAGCGCGACGATCTTGCCCCTTATAGGGCTCGCCGAGGCGGCCAGGTAGCGCGCGGCGAGGCTGTCAAGGCGGGCCGCATCCCAACGATCGTTTCGGACCTCGCGGTGGTCTTCTTTGATGGCGGCCTTGTCTTTGGCCCTCTCGGCCTTGTTCGGCGGTGGCCCGGCGAGGGCGCTCGAGGCAACAAAGGTGAGGGCAATAGGCGCGATGATAAAGCGTTTCATGTAGCAAACTCCTAAGATTTTCATCATAGTTTTCCGGAGGTGGGAGTCTGCCGGGGCGACGGCGAGTCGTCAAGTTCGAGACGCGCTGACGCGGCGGTCTCCGTCTTTGGAAAGAGGCCTAGGAGCCCCAGTCTATGCGCATCCTAGGCTTATTTGAGCAGCAGTCTCTTGGCAGAGGTGCGACCCGGGAGGTCTGTGAAATTGAAAGCGTTTCCGTCGGTGCCGATCGCGTCTTTCTTTGTCTTCGCCGCGAGGTTGCCGCTGATGGGGCCGAGGACGACTTGCATTTTATTATGACCACCAATCTTCCAGCTGCGCTTCCAGCTCGACTTCTTGCCCGGCTTGGGTTTGTCGCCCGGGGCCTGGGGCTCGCGTTGCGTGATAGTCGAGCCGCCAAGCGGTGTCGCAAAGCATTGAGGGCCGGCAGGGCCAAAGCAGGTCACGAGCTCGTGCATCTCCTCGACTGTTTTCCAATGCTCATAGTCTTCGCGCTCGGCGATGGCCGTCTTCTCGATAGTGAGGTCGAAGACATGGACTAGGCCCGCGTTCTCGTGGTCACAGACGAGGCACACATCGTTGAACTGCGACGGTTTGACCTTGTTTAGCTCGAGGTAGACGACGTCGCCTCCGGCCGAGTCCCCGTTGACGAGCAGGCCGGCGTTGTGAAGTTCGGATGCGCTGCCGACCACCATGTAGAGGCGAGAGATGAAAGGCGCCGTGCGTCCTGGGGTGACCGCGGCCGCCGGTGTCGAGACCTTGACGACCATGGCATAGGCGATGACCGGTTGGGTCTCGCGGTCGATCGTGGGGCCGTCCGTGGTCGTCACGACCTCGCACTCGCACTCGTCGCAGGCGGCAGCAGCTTTGAGCTCGCCGCAGGCCGTCGCGAATGCGTCCTTGGAGACCCCGCTGGGTAGCTCGGCGTGAGCGGTCGTGGCGAGAGCAATAGTCGACGCGAAGACAGCGCCGAGACGGAGGTAATGGAGTTGAAAGTGCATAGAAGTTATAACCTTTGCATGGAGTCGATGGTGTCGTGACGTGGGGGAAGAGCGCACTCGGTCGCCGGCCCATTCCGTCGCCCCTGGGGTCGTGGGAATGCCGCGGCTCGCCTTAAGCTCTATGGGGTGAGGTGCCGGTCGAAGAAGGCCGTGAGGGTCTTCCAGACGTGCAGCTGGGAGGCGCGGCCGGAGATCCCGTGGGCCTTCCCCGGGTAGATCATCATCTCAAAGGCCTTTCCGGCGTTCTGGAGAGCCTCCGTCAGGCGCAATGTGTTCTCAAAGAGCACGTTGTCGTCCGCGGTCCCGTGCACCAGCAGGAGAGGCCTCTCAAGCGAGGCCACCCGAGTCGTGAGGTCCGAGGATGTGTAGGTCTTGTTTCGCGCGTCGGAGGGCCCCGGCACGCCAATATAGCGCTCGGTGTAGTGGGTGTCGTAGAGGGTCCAGTCGGTGACAGGCGCGACCGAGGCGGCCGCCGCGTAAGGTGCATCCGCCTCAAGGACGGCGCGGGCCGCGAGGAAGCCGCCGTAGCTCCACCCGAAGATCCCGATGCGGGCCGGGTCAACCCACGGAACTTCCTTGAGTGCGGCGAGCCCGGCGTGCTGGTCCTCGATCTCGATGTCGCCGAAGCGCCCGAGATGGCCACGCGTAAAGTCCCGGTCGCGGCCGGCCATGCCGCGGTTATCGAGTAAAAAGACGCCATAGCCGCGGTGGGTCCACGCGACGAGGGGCAGCCAGGTCCTCTGCCATGCCCGACGCACCGTCTGTGCGCCAGGGCCGCCATAAATATATGCGATCACGGGATAGCGCCGCTTGCCGCGGGCGGCGACCTCGTCCGAGCGCACGGGCGCGAGGAGGAGGCCATTGAGGATAGTGCCGTCGGATGTCTTGACGTCCATCCAAATGGCGTGGGGTTTTGCGAACGCCGCCAGCTCTTTCGCCGGGTTGGCGTCGACGGTGTGCACGATCTTGCCTGCGCTGTCGCGGATCGTCGTCTGTGTCGGTACAAGGAGGTCCGAATATCGGTCTAGAAAGTATTTCCCGGCGCTGTCGAAGGTCGCGCTGTGCCATCCCGCTTGAGACGTGAGCTGGGTGGCCGGGCCGCCATTGAGGCCCGTCGCGAAGACCTGAAGCTGACGGCCGCGATCGCGATAGGCCGCGTATAAGACCTTGCCGCTCGCCTTGTCGACGGCCAGCAGGCTCTCCACGGCCTCGGGCTCCTGTGTGATTGGCGTCCACGTCCCCGTCGCGCGGTCGACCTTGCCGAGCTGACGCCGCCCGCTGCGCTCGCTGGACCAGATAAAGCTCTGCCCGTCCCCAAGGCTCCTGAGGTCATCGTGGAGCTCGACCCAGGCCGCGTCGGTCTCGCGGAGGACCTCGCGCATCGTCCCGGTCGTCCCTACGGCCTCAAGCACTCGGACCTGGCGTTGGTCGCGGCTCTGCCACTGGACCCACGCGGTGCCGTCTGCGAAGAAGCCGCCGCGAGCCAAGTAGCCATCGTCCATCGGTGTTTGCAGGCGCACGGGTTTGGCGGCCTTGTCGGAGGCGACGTCCATAATCCACGCGGACACCTTCGCGTTCGCCTCGCCGGCGGCGGGGTAGCGTTGGGTCACGATGTCCGTATGAGCTGCATGTATCTGAGCCCTCTTCTTTTCACTGACGGGACTCTCGTCGACCTCAAATACGAGGAGACGCTTGCCATCGGCCGACCACCATATGGCCTCGTGGCGTCCCATCTCTTCCTCGGCCACGAACTCAGCGAGCCCAAAATAGTGGCTCTCAGTGCCGCCATTTGTGACGACCTGCGCACTCGCGGTGGCGATCGTCATCACGGTGACGTTGTGGCCCTTGACGAAGGCGACCCGCGAACCGTCAGGGCTGCACTTCGGGTTCAGCTCGGGGACGTCCTCGTCACGGGTGAGGCGCGTGACCGTCGGCGCGTTGGTCTTCGCAGCCAGGCGCGCGACGTAGAGGTCACCGGAGAAGGGAAAGAGGAGGGTGTCGCCGGCCTCGCCGCACCACGAGTATCCCGTAATGCCTCGTTTTGATATGCGTTTACGCTCGAGGGCCATCTTCTCGGCCTCGGTGAGCTTCTGGACCCCGCCAGCGAGGAGATCCGCGGTCGCCACGAGGCGCTGGGGCTTGCCGTCTGGCAGCTGCATACCCCAGAGGTCGAGCACCTCGCTGTCGACCTCATTGGGCGCGAGCCACGAGGCGAAGGTCCCCGATGGAGAAAGGAGCAGCGCGACTGGAGCGCGACCCTCAAGTGGAGGCTCGGCGAAGATTCGCTCGAACTCAAGCGCGCCGGCGGGTTCAGCCGAGGCCACCGTTGGCGCTGACGAAGCGGCGAGGGCCGCGAGAGATAGGACCAAGAAGAAGTAGCGACGCGTGTGATTCCCCATAGCCCGCAACATGAACGCAACGCCGTGACCGCGCAAGTTGTACCTAGGCGGCGTTTGACTGCCGATCCGACCGACCCATGAGCCTGGCTTCACGATGACCTCACGTCCCCGCGATTGAGGTCGTGGCGCTCGTCCAGGGCGACCTTGAGCGCCGCCTCACACAAGCCCTTTTGAAAGGATTGACTTCGGGTTCATCCTCACGGCATCCTGCGTGTGTACACTTGGGGTCGTCGCGGGATGAACCACGGGATATTCTGTTACAATCCCCCCCTAAGACTTTTCTTAAAGTGAGTCTGTCCATGCGCGCAATGTCAACCCTCGGAAAATTCGTGGCGCTCTTGTCCACATCGCTGTGGATGTTGGGCTCGGGCGGCCCAGCGATAGCCCAGACAAGCGCGGCCATCGGCGACGTCTGTTATGTGGCCTCGGACACCGCGGACTCGCTGTTCTTGGCGGACCAGACGAACGGCGAGAGTTTGCTCGTGGGTCCGTTCCTGCTCGCGAACGGCGACGCGGTGACAAGCGTCGAGGCGATCGCCTTCAACTCGACCACGGGCGTGCTCTAAGGCGCAAATCAAGGCCAACTCGGCACGATCGACCGCGCGACCGGGCTGTTCACGCCCGTGGGGCCGTCGACTCGGGCGGGTTTAGGCGCGGCCGGTTCTCAGAACATCAACAACATAGACGGATTGGTCTACGACGCGGAGACGCAATCGCTCTTCGGGTGCCATCGTCGGGGTGGCAACAACGCCGACCTGCTGTTTCGGCTCAACCCTGCCAATGGCGCGCTAGTTGGCAGCGGGTTCGGCAACCTCGTGACCTATGCGGTCCTGACGACGACGGCCGGCACCCAATGCGACGACCTCGCCATCCACCCCACCACAGGCGTGCTCTACGGCGCTTTCAACAGCGGCGCGACCGGCAGCCACATCGGCACCATCAATAAGTCGACGGGCGCGGTGACCCTCTTGACGGGTCTCGTGACCGCGAACGACGCCAATCTCGACGACGTCTTGGGCCTGTCCTTCGCGCCCTCGGGCGTCCTCTACGGTTCGACGGGGACCAACGGGCGCCTCATCTCGATTAATCTCACCACCGGCGCTGGCACGAACGTTGGCACCTTAGAGGCCGCGCAGCCCGACGGCATCGTGTGTCTGACCCCCGCCGCCGTCTGCGGCGATGGCGTCATCGCCGACGTCGAAGAGTGTGACGATGGCAACACCACGGCCAGCGATGGTTGCAGCAGCACTTGCCGCATCGAGACCATCACCGAGGCTTGTGTCACGAAGAACACGACAGATCTCACGGTCACGACCTCGACCATCGTGAACACCTGGTTTCCCGGTGAGGGCGCTGTCGCGGCGGGCGCGAAATCGATCACCGTCGGGACTAGCATTGGCGTCCAGGCGACCATCCGCACCGGCGATCTACTCATCGTGATGCAGATGCAAGGCGCAGAGATCAATCCAGGCGCCTCGACGACCGCCGGCGACCCCTTCGGTGATGGCGCGGGATTTAACGACCGTACCGGCTACCTCGCGACCTCGCGCTTCACCGCCGGCCGTTACGAGCGGGTGCGCGCCACGTCGGACTTGGCCAATGGCGTCGTCAGCGTCCGCGGGCTGGGCTCGGGCGGCGGGCTCGTCCACGGCTATCTCACTGATCTTACGCCGAAAAATACGCTGGACGGCGACACCGCTCGCGCCATTGGTGTGCAAACTTATCAGGTGATTCGGGTCCCAGAATACCGCAATGTAACACTTCAGAACACACTCACATCTCTGCCGTGGAATGGTCGCGCAGGCGGCGTATTGGCGCTCGCCGCTGGCGATACGCTCGCGTTCCAGACCGGCGGCGTCATCGATGTCCGCGCGCGTGGGTTTCGGGGTGGCCAGGCCAACACCAGCAACGACAACCGCCAAGGGCAGGCAGGGTTCGGCGGCTATCCAGGCGAGGGTATGGCCGGACGCCCGCGCCGCATGTACAACAGCGCCGTGAATACCTTCGTCGACGCGGGGTCTTCCGGATATCCCACGATACCTGAAGGGGTCGGCGCCCCGGGTACGGGCGGCGGCGGCGCGATTCGCACCAGCGACTGCGCTGGCGGCGGCGGTGGCAACGGCGGCCGTGGCGGCCGTGGCGGTGTTGGCCAGAACGAGGTGAGTATCTACTCCGGTCTCGGGGCCGCACCATTTGTGGGTCCGCAGCACATCTTCCCGACGCGCCATCGCATCACGATGGGCGGCGGTGGCGGCGGTTCGTCGGGTGATGACGCGCTGCCCGGCAATGGGGTCTCGGCGGCCGGCAACTCCGGTGGCGGCATCGTCATCGTCTGGGCCAGGCGCGTCACGGGTACGACAGGCTCGGTCTTGGCGACTGGCGGTTCAGCGGCCGCGGCCGAGGGCGAGGGCGGCGGCGGCGGCGGTGGCGGCGGCAGCATCCTCTTCACGACAAACAGCGCGACTCTGCCTGTAGGAATCACCCTGAACGCCAGCGGTGGCCGCGGCAATTCGATGACCCTCAACGGGGACGGCGGCGGCGGCGGCGGCGGCGGCGGGCTCGTCTTCTTGCGTCAGACGACGGCGACGACGGCGTTGGCTGCGGCTGGCGCTGGTGGTGCCGCGTCCAGCGGCGGGCTCTATGTGGGTCTGGCTGGCACCGCCGGCATCGTGCGCAAGGCTGTGTCTCAGTCGGTCGCGTTCGCCTGCGCCTTTGATGTGCCGCCCATCGCCGGCGACGACACGGCGACTACACTCGAGGACACCGCGGTTTCGGTGAATGTCGGCGCCAATGACCGGGATCCCAAGGGCGGGGCCTTGACCTTCTCGATCGTTGGGGCGCCGCTGAACGGCCAAGCGACGATCAGCGGCGGTACCATCACCTATACCCCTGGCGCCAACTTCAACGGCGCGGACGGGCTGACTTATCAAGCGTGCGATGTGGATAACCTCTGCACCCAGGCAACGCTTTCTATCACGGTGACGGCGGTCAACGACGCGCCGGTCGCGGTCAATGAGACGATCAATATTCTGGAGGACGCGGCGGCGACGGTGGTCCCCGTGCTCGCGAACGACACGGACGTGGACGACGACACGCTCCAGGTGACATCTGTCACCCAGCCGGCCACGGGCGGCAGCGTGACGCTGACAGATGGCGTGGTGAGATTTACCTCCACCGCCAATTACAACGGGACCACGACCTTTACCTACGCGATCTCCGACGGCACAGGTGGTACGGCCTCGGCGACGGTGACCGTGAACGTCCAGGCGGTCAATGACGCGCCGGTCGCGGTCAATGATACCCTCAATATCTTGGAAGATGCCGCGGCCACCGTGGTCCCCGTGCTCGCGAACGACACGGACGTCGATGGGGACACCCTCCAGGTGACGGCGGTGACGCAACCAGCTGCGGGCGGCACAGTCACGCTGACGAACGGTGTGGTGAGTTTTACCCCCGCGGCCAACTTCAATGGCACCACGTCCTTCACCTACACTGTCTCGGATGGCAACGGCGGTACGGCCTCGGCGACCGTGACCGTGAACGTGGCCGCGGTCAACGACGCCCCGGTTGCGGTCAATGACACGCTCGACATCTTGGAAGATGCAGCGGTGACTGTGGTCCCAGTGCTCGCGAATGACACGGACGCCGATGGCGACACCCTCCAAGTGACCGCGGTGACCCAACCGGCCGCGGGCGGCGCTGTGACGCTCCTAAGCGGCATCGTCACCTTCACCCCGGCTGCCAACTACAATGGCACGACGACCTTCACGTACACGGTCTCAGATGGCCAGGGGCGCACGGCCAGCGCGACCGTCACCGTCAATGTCCAGTCCGTCAACGACGTGCCCGATGCCATGGACGACGGCTTCGAGCTCCCCGAGAATCCAGGCGCCTCGGTGCTCGATGTGCTGGCCAATGACACGGATGCCGATGGCGACACCCTCGTCGTCCAGAGCGTCACCCAGCCGGCCAGCGGCGGGACCGTGACCCTTGTAGGCGGCGTTGTGACGGTCACGCCGGTGATCAACTTTAATGGCGAGCTCGTCTTTACCTACACGGTCAGCGATGGCGCGGGCGGCACAGACACGGCCACCGTCATCGTCTCGGTGGGCCAGACAAATATCCCGCCGGTCGCCAATGACGACACCTTCAGCGTGAACGAGGACTCGACCGCCACGTCCCTCGCGGTCTTGGCCAATGACACGGACGCCAACGGCCACCCCTTGACCGTCACTGGGGTCACCCAGCCGGCCTCCGGCGGCACAGTGACCCTCGTAGGTGGCGTCGTGTCCTTCACGCCGACCGCCGATTTCAATGGTCCTGTGACCTTCTCCTACACCGTCTCCGATGGTCGCGGCGGTTCGGATACGGCCACCGTGACGGTCAACGTCCAGCCGGTTAACGATGCGCCGGTCGCGGCCGATGACGTCCTGACCGTCAATGAAGATGCAAGTGCAACGACCGCCAACGTCAAGGCCAATGACAGCGACCGCGACGGCGACCCGCTGACCGTGACGGCCGTCACGCAACCCGCGACCGGCGGGACCGTGTCCTTGGTGGGTGGTGTTGTGACCTTCACGCCCGCGCTCAACTACTTTGGTACGACCTCCTTCGGCTACACCATCTCGGATGGGCAGGGGGGCACCGCCTCCGCGACCGTCACCGTGACCGTGAATAGCGTCAATGACCTCCCGGTCGCCGTGAACGACACGGCCACGGTCCCCAATACCGACGGGGCAGTCGTTATCGACGTGCTCGCGAATGACAGGGACGTCGAGACCGCGGTGTTGACCGTCACCGCCGTCACGCAGCCCGCTCGCGGCGGGCAGGTCGTGCTCGAAAACGGCGTAGTCTCATTCGTGCCGACGCCCGGATTCATTGGGACCGCAACCTTTAGCTACACAGTTGCCGACGGTGATGATGCGACCGCGACCGCCACGGTCACCGTGCGCGTCACAGGTATCGGCGGCCCGAGGGCAGTCGACGACCGGGTCCTCACGCCTGAGGACACCGCCGTCTTTATCGCCGTGCTGGCCAATGACGATCTTGGTGATGGCGCGAATCCGGTCGTCACAATCGTCGGCGAGCCTTCCCACGGTGTCGTAACGATTCTTGGCAATGGTTTCGCGGCTTACGAACCCGACCCCAACTACGCGGGCCCGGACTCGTTCACCTATGAACTCTGTACCACCAATGGTTGCAGCACCGCGACCGTCGTGGTGCAGGTCAATGCCGTCGACGACGCCCCGCTGGCACGCGATGATTTCGCGTCAACCGCCAACGCAATGCCGGTGACCATCGATGTGCTCGCGAACGATGTCGACATCGACAGCGCGACATTGACCGTGACGGCAATCGCGACCCCGCCCGCGTCGGGACAGGTCGTCGTCAACGCGAACGGGACCGTGACCTATACGCCGAACGCCGGCTTCTCGGGCACGGATACGTTCACCTACCGTGTCTGCGGAACACCAGGCGGCGCTTGTTCGACGGCCCTCGTGACCGTGTCCGTCGGACAGCTAGGGAACCGCCCGCCGGTCGCCGTGGCCGACGTCGCCGAGACTCCCTTTGGGACCTCGGTCACGGTGGATGTCATCGCGAACGACACGGATCCAGACGGGGACGCCCTCGCGGTGACCTCGTTTACGGAGCCCGCACGCGGCATGGTCGAGCTGGTCAATGGACGCCTTGTCTACACGCCTGACGAGGGCTGGAGCGGCACGGATTATTTTGAGTACACTGTCTGTGACACGAACGGTGCATGTGCGACTCAAACCGTCTCCGTGGTCGTCCTGTCCAGCGGCAATCATCCGCCGGTGGCCATCGATGACGTCGTGACGGTGCCGGCAGGTGAGACCGTGACCTTTGACCCCACCGCGAATGACTCCGACCCAGATGGCGATGTCGTGACCGTCAGCTCTGTCGGCCAACCTAGCAATGGCACGGCGACCCTTGGTGATGATGGTCTTATTACTTACACGCCGGATGCAGGGTTCGTCGGCGAGGACACCTTTGAGGTCGTCGTGACCGATCCCGATGGCGAGACCTCGACGTCGGTCGTCACAGTCTTCGTGACGCTGGGCGCCAACGCCCGGCCTATCGCGCGCGACGATGCTTGGGTAGTGACCCAGCTCGAGGCGACCATCCTTGATGTCCTCACCAACGACGAGGAGCCTGACGGTGAGCCCCTGCGCATCGTCGCGGTGACGGCGCCGCAGCATGGTGCGGTCATCATCAATACCGACGGGACGTTGACCTACATGCCCAACCCCACCTACGTCGGTGAGGATGTGTTTACCTACACCATCTCGGATCCCTTCGGTCAGACGTCGACCGCGACGGTGGTCTTGGATGTCGGTGACCTCGACGGCGATGGCCTCCCCGATGGCGTGGAAATCATTATCGGAACTGACCCGCTCGATCCCGACACGGACGGCGACGGCATTGATGACGGCGACGAGATCTCGGGTGGGAATCCGTGGATTGTCGACGGTCATGACAGCAATCCTCTCGACGCAGACACCGACGACGACGGGCTGAGCGACGGCCGCGAGCGCGAGCTTGGCCTCGACCCGACGGATCCCGACACGGACGGCGACGGGGTCCAGGACGGGACCGAGCTCGGCATGACCGAGGGCGTCCCAGCTGGCGCGAACGAGAATGGCTTCGCCTTTGGTGGCACGGATCCCGCGGTCTTTATTCCGGATGCAGATCCGACGACGACGACCAATCCGCTCGACGCCGACACCGACGATGACGGCCTGTCCGACGGGGCTGAAGATGCCAATCATGACGGCAAGTGGACCGCGACCCTCGGCACGACCGGCACTCCAGGGCTCGGCGAGACGGACCCCAATAACCCCGATACAGACGGCGATGGGCTGCAAGACGGGACCGAGATGGGCGTCACTGAGCCGATCCCAGCGGGTGTGAGCGCCGGCGGCATCCCCTTTGGTGGCACAGACATCGAGACCTTCGTGCCCGACGCCGACCCCACGACGAAGACCGATCCATTGGATCGGGATACGGATGACGGCGGCGTCTCGGATGGTGTCGAGGACACGGACCTCAACGGCCGCGTCGACAACGGCGAGCGGGACCCCCTCTTCCCAGGCGACGACAACGATGTGCCGTCGGACCTCGGGTGGTACACTGTGACCGGCTCCGGCGGCTGTGGCACGGGCCAAGGGACGGCAGCGTGGCTGGCGTTGGCCGGGGCTCTGCTCTTGGTCATGCGCCGGCGTAAGGTCGGTCTCCTTCGGTAGGAGGTCGCGCGACACTGATTTGTGGTGCAAATAAAAGACGCGGTCTCGGCCTTAGGGCTAGGGCCGCGTTTTTGTGTCCGGGGCCTAAGCAGGGGTGCGGCTCCTCTGCGACGACGACAGCTCGCCACTGGAGAGCATCTATCGGGCGCGACCGCCGTCCCAGAGGAGCCGCACCCGTTGGCTATCGCTCAGGGTGTTGGTGTTGCCATGTCGCCGATGTCGATGGCCGTATAGATCCCGTTGAAACTCCAGAGCATACCGGCCGCCGGCGCGGCATTACCCTGCGAGAAGCGCCATCCGTTGGGCTCGAAGCCCATCCCCCACTCGAAGTGGTCCGCGATCGCCTTGAAGGCCGGGATGAACTGCGCTGGATTGGTCGTCGGGTTGACGTCGTGCCGGGCGTCTAGGAGCGCGAGGGGGACGCCGAAGTCCAGCTCGACCGAGGTGCGGCCGCGCATCGCGTCCCGCACGCCTGTGACCTCAAGGAGGGCCGCGACGAGGCACAAGGGCAGGGCGACGCGCGAGACGGGCCCACGCAACGTTTGAGGCGCCCAGGATGGCAAATTTGCGCTCATGAGGCGGTCGACGCCGCCGGCAGCGCACCACAGGGTCGGAATCCAGATAAAGGGCCACAAGCTGAGGCGGGCGCCATTGATCCCGCCGTCCAGCAGTCCACCAAGCACAACGGCTGCGAGTAATGGCAGCGCGACGGCCGCGTGGCGGCGGCTCGTGAAGGCGCCGACGACCGCGAGGGCGAGGAGCGGAATAGGCATCCACGCGATGGTCTGGACGATGGCCGCGATGCCCTGTCCCGAGCGTTGGCCCGAGGGGTCGACCATGGCAGCTAGCGAGGCATGCGGTGGGTTTTGGAAGAAGCCGGATTCGAGGAGGTAGGCGATGAGCTTTTTGCCGGTGCCGGTCCAAAGGGTCGGCCAGATGAGGACGAGCCCGACGAGGGCGAGGATCGGCCACGCGACGAGGGACAGGGGCACGGGTGGCAGAGCTACGAGGCCAGGGGTGTTGGTACCCGTAGCGCTTGGGGTGGTGCGACGGGCGAACGGCAGGACGAAGAAGACGGCCAAGAGCGCGAAACACATGAAGGGATGGGTCCCGAGCGCGAGGGTCAGGCCGATGATGACGAGGATGCCCGTCGCCCAAAGGATGCCGCGATTTTGGGGTCGCGAGCCCCATGCGAGCTTATCGAAGCCGATGAGCAGGAGGGTCGTCGAGAGAACGGCCGCCGCTCCGTAGCCGAACCCGACGAGGGCGTCTCGGGCCTCGGGGATGGTGCCGAAGAGCAGACAGAGCGCGAGCCCCCTGGCTAGGCCGAAGTGGAGCAAGAGCGCGAACAAGGCGAAGGCGACGATGAGGGTCGCAGCGAGGCCTGCGCGGAGGGCGTTGGAGGTCGTGTCGGGGGAGGGCAGGACGCTGACGCCGAGCGCCGCGATCCAACGCGGTACGGGAGGGACCGTGACGTTTCGCCGGACGTCATCGTTTGCTGCGAGCCCGGAAGCCCTTGGGGCGTGGTGCGAGACCACGAATCCGTCTTGGAGCTTGGCTCTGATGCCGCCACCACTTTGGGGGCCGGTCAGCGCCTCAGCTAGCACGACGCCTCCCTCGAGGGCATCCACTTCGGGCGCGGTCAGGACGGCCGGAAACCCGCCGACGAGGGCCCGATAGCCGAAGCTCAGGCCGAGGGCGATCGCGAGCGCGACGGCAATCCGTCGGAACTTTGGTCCCATGGGGGCGATGGCGCGCGTGCCGGTCAGGGTCTCATTCACGCCAGAGCGCTAGCACAATGCGCGACCCGACAAAAGCGTTCAGCTTCGCGACGGACCGGAGGCGGACCGCCATTGGCGACGGTGGCCGCTGCGGCGATGAATTGTCGGCGGTCGCGTTGTCGTGGCCGTGTTCCGTCGCCAAGACTGGTGTGCGAACATTTGGCCGCGACAAAGCCCGGACACTCACCCACCCCGATTTGGTCGAGTGAGTTCCCGCGGCTCCATCTGAGAGTTCATGACGAGACGCCATCCCATTGAGGTCGAGCTAGGAAGCACCACGGAGTTTCCGTCGGTGGCTCCCCGCGCGCCGGAGCGCGGTCTGGACCTCGTCTGTCTCATCGCCTTTCATCCAGACGCGGCACAAATCGGCGAGGAGTACGTCCTTGGAGAGGATGAAGCGTGGCGCTTTTAGGTCAATCGATTTGAGCCTGCCTTCTCCGAGCCTGGGGTCGCTACTGGTGCGCCGCTCGCCACTGGAAGTGTGAGCCGCGACCCCCTCCTCATCGAGAGGGTCGGCGATACGATTGAGCTCACGTGGAGTGGACGGGCCGCGGTCGAGGTCGACGGCGTCACCCTCGCGGGCACACGCGGGATGCCAATGGCGGCCATTCGCCGGGGCGTCGTAGTCTTCTTCTGCCAGAGCGTCGTGTTGGTCCTTCACGGCCGCGCGGGGGGCCGGGAGGTCCAGGATCAGATTGGCTTTCTGGGCTCCAGCGAGGCGATCCGCGAGGTGCACGTTTAGATCCGTCGCGTCGCGGATCTAAACGTGCCGGTCCTGGTTCGAGGCGAGACCGGCGTGGGAAAAGAGCTCGTCGCGCGGGCCCTGCACGCGCTCAGCGAAAGGCCGGGCGCGTTCGTCGCGGTCAACATGGCCGCCGTCCCTGAGTCCACGGCCGCGGCCGAGCTCTTCGGCCACCTTCGCGGGGCATTCACGGGCGCGAAGGCCGACAGTCGTGGCTACTTTCAGGCCGCAGAGGGCGGCACCCTCCTGCTCGACGAGATCGGCGAGTGCTCCACTGAGCTGCAGGTCAAACTCCTGCGCGCACTGGAGACGGGTGAGATTCTTCGGGTGGGCTCGTCGACGGCCCTTAAACTCAACGTCCGTGTCATCGCCGCGACCGACGCGGATCTCGATCTCGCGATGCAGGAAGGCCGCTTTAAGGCGCCTCTCTTTCATCGCCTGGGGCAATACCACATCACCATTCCGCCGCTGCGCGCCCGCCGGGCGGACATCGTCGCGCTATTTTTCGCGTTTATGCGCGATGCCCTCGAAAAGACCGGCCAAGACGCGCGCCTGAGGGCCCGGTCCCCGTGGTTCCCGCCGACCCTCATGGCCCAGGTCTTGCTCAGCATTTGGCCGGGCAATGTCCGGCAGCTAAAGACGTTCGCGAGCTCATTGGTGATCGCGAACCGTGGCCTGCCCGAGTATCGCATGTCGACCGGCTTGCTAAGCCACCTCGATTTTGATCCGGGCGCGGCGGTACCGCCCTCCCGAGAGCCGCCGCCATTGCCCCGCGCGTCAGTGCCGGTCCCAACCGAGCCGCCGACCTCCAGCCCGGATATCCTCTCGGAAGAGGTCGTCCTTGACGCGCTCCGGGCCAACCGCTGGGAGGTCCGGCCGACTGCCTGGGCCTTGGGCGTGGCCGCGAACACGCTCTATCAGAATCATCGATAGGTTCCCAAACCTCAAGCGCGCGGCGGGCCTGACTTTTGAGATGGTCAGTGACGCCCTCGCCGACGTGGGGGGCGACCAAGCTGTCGCTACTGCGGCCCTTCAGCTGTCGCTTCGTGCCTTCCGGCAGCGGATGCGTGAACTCGGTATTTTAGGATAATGTCCTGATACTTCTAGTTCTTCTTGCCATCCGCGCGCGAATGGCATCTGGACCCGCAGCGTTCTATACGTCGTCGCGATGCCGGACGACCATGTCGCCGATGGCGATCCCCTCGAAGACGACGTTGAACATCAACAGATGCGTGGTCCCTTCGCCAGCGCTATACGCATGCTCGCTGTCGAGGTCACGCACGAGGACGGCCCCCGGCCCATGGGCTTCGCCGTCCGAGTCATGGTACTCGCCCTCGAGAACGAGGGTCGTCTCGTGTCCCAGGTGGCGATGCGGCGGAAACGAGTGACCGGGTGCGATCCTCACGAACCCGCGAATCGCGCACGCGGCCGCAGGCCCACCCTCAATCCAGACGGTCTCGACGCCGGGTAGGACGCCGCCTTCCCACAGAGGGGTGTCGTCTAGGCGTTGTAGCCAGCCACGCGCAGCTTCTATTGTGATATCAGCCATTTCTGCGATCTTCGCGGCGAAACGCAGGAGGCGTGACGGGCCGGCGATCGACCGCATGAGGCGGTTCCGCACAGCCGCAGGCGGCGAGGCCGGCTGGAGCGTGTCCACGATGTGGTCGACGACCAAATCGAGCTCGCCCTCCTCGAGCACGAGTTCGTCTAAAGCTGAGTCGGTCAGATCGAACAACTTGGAATTTTTCCTGTGTTTTTGTGAGCTAGACATCGCCACTTACTCCGAGCGCGTCGCGGAGCCGCGCCATGGCTAATCTTACGCGCGACTTGACCGTACCGATCGAAAGATTTAATGCGATTGCCGCCTCGGATGAGGTAAGTCCTTGAAAGAAGAGGCACTCTATGACGGATCTTTGTTCGGGGCTCAGGTGCGCGATGGCCTTGACGGCGCGTTCCCGGTCGACGGGGTCGTGAGCGTCGTTGCCCCGCCGTTCAGCGTCGGACTGCACGACCCGCTCGAATCGTTCCTCGCTGACCTGTGTGCGCCGTTTGTGCGCGGCCGAGCGCAGTCGGTCGAGGCAACGCGAACGCATACGCAGCGCCAGCCAGGTCCGGACACGGGCGCGCGCCTCATCATAGGTGGACGCCTTTTCCCAGACCTCGATAAAGACGTCGTGCAGGATGTCGCTCACGATCTCTAGGTCCGCGATGATACGCAGACCTAGCGCCGTGAGCAGCCCCGCGTGTCGATCATAGAGAGCGCCGAGGGCCTCGCGGTCGCCCGCTTGGATGCCTTCGATGTTCGCGGCGTCAAGCGCCTGTGTGTCTGCCACTGGCTGAGAGGATCCTATCCGGCTCACGCATGGTCCTTCGTCCGATCGCGAGATGACAGCGTCCGACCCCAAGGGGCGGTGGCGTCGCGAGTAAGACGCCTCAATACGCACGGCACGGGCGGGAAGCAAACGTCATGGCACGTCCTCGGCAATTTTGTCGCGAGGCCGGTGATCCGAGGATGTCTTCACCGCGCACACAGCAAGGTCGAGGGTTCGCCGTGGTCCCTGAAGTTTCACCAACTCCGCCTATTATGGCGAGAACACCTAGGAGTCACGAACATGCGGATTTTCACTGCGGGCGCATTGGCGCGGATTGTCGCGGTCGCATTCAGCGCCGCAAGCGCCGGCTGTGGGGGCGACGACCCACCGGCCAAGACCGATACGACCGTGATGCAGGACACCGCGGCCCCAGATACCGCGACGCCTGACACCACGATGCCCGACACCTCAATGTCAGACACGATGGTCGCGCAGAGCCCCTGTGAACGCGCTGGTGGCGCAGCCGCGGTGGCATCGGTCGTCTACAATAAGGCGAACGCGGCCGACCCCGCGACCCTCGTCGGGACCTTCGCGGGTAACTGCAAGATCAATCAGCATTTTCTGACCCTTGGGGCCGAACGCCTCAACCACACCGGGGAGTGCCTCGCGATTCAAGTGCAGGAGCTCTTCGGATGTGCGGGCGTCACGTATGCGGGCTCGATGGATTCGCTCGGCGCGGCGTGTCGCGACATGAAGACGACCCACACAGGCCTCGCGATCTCCAAGGGCAATTTCGACGCCCTTATCGCGGACGTCGTGTCGCTCGTATCGCCTCTGGCTGCGCCAGAGGTCGGTGTCCTGACGGAGGCCGAGCTCAACGCCACCGCGGCCGCCCTCCTCTCGCTCGAGGCGGACATCCTGGAGCAGCCCAACGAGGCTGGCCTCACACTGGACGACTGCGCCCAGTGATCATGTGACGGCTCCCGCCCGGATTCTGTCCGGCGGGAGCTACCGCCTACCTAGAAAATCAACGCCAAACCAAGAGGTTGCCCATGTCCACATCGATTGAATCGAATGCCTCCACGCCGACCGTCCCTGATAAACGTTTTCTGCGCTGGATGTGGCGTATCTCGGTGGGGGTCATTGTCGCCTTTGGCGCCTTCGTCGCGATCGCACACACGTCATGGGGAAGGCCGCTGCTCGCGATCCTCACCGGCATCCCTGGGTGTCCCCTTGGCCTCAATGACGTGAACGGGGCCGAGCTCGAAGAGCAGCGTCAAGTGACGCTCCTGACGCAGAACGCGGCCGCGGCCCCGGCAGAGGCGATGCCTGCTCACGGTTTTGAGCTCGGGACGACTACATGTGAAGAGGCTGGCCTGTGGGCCCGCGCGCACGCCAGGAGTTGCGAGCTGGCGCGTGGCGGGTCGCTGCTTCGTTGCTTCGTTGCGTGGATCTTAAGCTCGCTGATGAAAGCATCGCCTATGAGGTTGACCTCCACAGTGACGCCGCGGGTCGCCTCGTCGCCTATGATGTCAGCCGCCGCAACGCCGCCGCGGCGGTGGCCAATGCGTGGTTTGGGGCACAGGCTGCGACGCTCGCGGCGACCCTAGGGACGCCAGACCGCGTTGGAGGCGAGATCGCGACCGTGTGGTTGGCCGCAGCTCCGTTTCGCCAGCGCCTCGTTGAGTATCGCCGTCGCAACTACCTAGCGCGCGTGACCGTCACCCAACTCAACCGCGGCGGCTACGCCCTCCGCGAGCAATATCAGTGGGCAGACGCGGATATCGCGGCTCCTCGGTAGGGCCGTGGGGGTCGCGCCGCGCGCTCTGGTTCTTTTCGAGCGCGAGCGCGTGGGGGCGATTTGATGACCCCCTCTCGGGCGTTGATTCGGCCGGCCCAAGGACCGCACACGTTGGATGCGGTCCTTGGGCCGTTGCGCGTTCGGCGGTCTCGGGCAGGGTTGGCTTGGCAGGGTTGTAAGCGGCCTGTGACCTGGTTGTAGACAGATTGTAACAAATGCACGTGTATGAGTTATGCGTTTGATATCATTTGGAATATTTGGCACTTAACCGGGCCGTCCGCGTTTAACGGCGCGTCTCCTGGCGGCATGGTCTCTTCGTACACCACGAACGGGGAGGCGGCGATGAGACTCAGAATGCGCAAGTTGGATGGAGGACGGGGGATGACCGGAATGAAGGGCCTGGCCCGCTGGTGTTCGTTGGCGGCTGTGGGGCTCGGCATCGCGGCTTGTGGCGGCGCGGACAACCTATCCGCTCCGGGTACCGCGAGCCCGCTTGAGAGCGCACTCATCGCCGGTCAGGTTCCTACGGCTCCGCGGTCGTTCGAGTGGGAGACGGGTGCCGTTGCCTACGACGACGGCGAGGTCGCGCCAGGGAGCGATGTGGCCCTCGACGATCTGGCCGGCCTCAATGTCGAGCTCACGGGGTCTCAGGATGTGGCGCCTCGGCCTGTAGTGCGCCCGAAGCTGGCGCCGGTCGTGGCTCAGAGGCCTGTCGCCACGAGCGAGCGCGTGGCGGCCGCCGCGACCGAGGTGGACGACTATGATGACGACTACGCCGATGAGGCATTCGATGACTATCAAGGCACAGGCGACGGCGTCGCCGCGGGCTACGACGAGTATAACAGCTTCGACAACTACGACGACTCCTCGGATTTTGACGATTATGACGACTACTACGGCTCTGCCCTCGGCGGCGACGTCGAGTGGTTTGAGCACAACACGCTTGGGATCGTCTGCCGACCGACCGACCCGCGCTGGGAGCCCTACCGCGATGGCTACTGGGACGACCAGGGCGCGGGCGCCGTGTGGGTTGGCGCGAGCCGCCTCGACCGTGTGACCAGCGGTCGTGGCTCCTGGGAATGGGATGGCGCGTGGATCTGGGTCCCGACCCGCACGCGGACGACATACAGCGTCGTGTGGGTGACCAGCACGACCTACGTCGGTTGGGCGCCCGCTCGGCGGAACGGGCAGCCGGCTCGCGCGAATGGCTGGCGCTACATGCGAACCGAGGGCATCGGCCAGCGGGACACGCGTGTCTATGCCGTCTCGCCCCGGGATGTCGCTCGCTCGGGGGACCGCCTGCGTGTCGCGGCGGCACCGCCATCGCGGCCGGCTCGTGAGGACCGGCGAGCTGGCGCCGCGCGCGATGAGCATCGGGTGGCCGCGGTGACGCCGGATGGACGTCCGGCTGCGGTCGCGGGTGGTAGCGATGACCGCGGCAATACTGGCCGACGCGGAGCACGTGCGCGGCGCGAGGAAGAGGTTCGGGCTGCCGAAGCCCAGCGCGTCGTGGGGCAGGAGGCTGAGGCTCGAGGCCGCGCCGACGCCGAGGCAAACGCGCGGCACGCTGAAGCGCAGCAGGCCCGGGACGTCGCTGAGGCCCGGGTGCGGAGCCAAACTGAAGCTCGTGCGCGGCAGGAAGCCGAGGCTCGGGCACGCACGGCGGCCGAGATGACGGCTCGGCTAGAAGGCGAGACTCGCTCGCGTCGCAATGCCGAGGCACAAGCGCTGGTTGACGCTCAGGCCCGGGCGCGTACTGATTCAGCGGCGCGTGCCGCAGCCGAGATGAGAGCCCTGGCCGAGACCGAAGCGCGGGTGCGGGTTGAGTCCGCTGCGCGCGCCGAGGCTGAGTTGAAGATGCGCGCTGCCGCGGACAGCCGCGCACGCCACGAGTCTGAGGTCAACGCGTTGGCGCAGTCCGAGGCGAAGGCGCGGGTTGAGTCCGCGGCCCGAGTTGAGGCCGAGACGAAGATGCGCGCTGCGGCGGAGAGCCGCGCCCGCCACGAGTCTGAGGCGAAGGCGCGCGCCGAGTCTGAGGCCAAGGCCCGCGCCGACGGCGAGAGCCGTGCACGCCAGGTGGCCGAAGCGAAGGCTCGCGAGGAGTCCGTGTCGAAGGCCCGGTTCGAGGCCGAGACGAAGGCCCACGCCGCCGCTGAGAGCCGCGCACGCCACGAGTCTGAGGCCAAGGCCCGCGCCGACGGCGAGAGCCGTGCACGCCAGGCGGCCGAAGCGAAGGCTCGCGAGGAGTCCGCGGTGAAGGCCCGTTTCGAGGCGGAGACGAAGGCCCGCGCTGCCGCTGAGAACCGCGCACGCCACGAATCTGAGGCGAAGGCCCGCGCCGAGGCAGCAGCCAAGGCCCGCGCGGAGGCTGAAGCTCGCGAAGAGGCCCAGCGGTCGTCTCGCACCAATGCCGCGAAGAAGGCCGCGGAGGCGGCGCAACAGGGCGAGGAAGAGGGTCAGGCGGCGCGTCCCTCGCGCACCAACACGCGTCCCGCGAAGCCCACTCGGGGAGATGCAGCGAAGGCGCGGATCTCCCGCCGGTGACCCACGGCTCGAGACCACGGAGGCTCCAAAGTGCGCTCCCGTAGGTCTCGCGACCTCTATCGCCCCGCTGCTCGCGCAAAGACGCAGCAGCGGGGCGATTCCTTTGCACCTCACGGCCGGCGGCGCCCCGTCCACAGCCCCCGGCGCCGCCGCTCGCCCCCAGCGCCACATCGTCATCACCCGAGAGACCCGCCTTGTCGGGGTTGCGCCGTTGTGGCAATGTGCGGGCCGCGCGGACGGCAGCGCAGCTTTCCAGGAGATTCATCATGCGATTCATGACTGTGACAGTGGCACGTTTGCTTTTCGGTTTGGGCCTCGGCAGCGCCCTCGCGGCGTGCGGATCCAAGGAGACGCCGCCGCCCGCGGTCGCACCCGCGTTGGCAGACGACACGTCCCAGTCGGCGCCGACGCCTGCACCGGCGCCCGTCGCTGAGGTCCCAGCTCCCGTCGCTGAGGTCCCAGCGCCAGCTTCGGCCCCCAGCTTTCTCGCGTGGCGCTACGACAACGACGGCCAGCTTGAGACCGCCCTCGTCAGCGCGAAACCGGTTGACGACGATCAAACCCCGCCGCGCAAAGGCGACGTAGTCGCGACCTTTGGGCCCAACGTCTATAAGCTCGGGTCCGACGTCGTAAAGATCCCGGTCAAACCCTGCGACGAGGCCGAGGAGGCTAACTTCGTGACGCTGGGTCTCACCGGAATCGAACCACCCAAGGAGATCACCCGCGTCGAGATCGCCGACGCCGCGCGGCGCCCCCAGCGCGATGAAGCTCGGATCCATATGGAAAAGTTGATGTTTCTGGGTCAGGCAGGGCCCTTCGTCTGGGTCCACCACGAGATGAACTCGGACATCTGCCCCATCCCGGGAACTGGTGCCGTGTATGACGTCTATCGCGTCGTCGACATCCGCGACGGTCGATCGGTGGCCTTCACCGACATCTACGGCGACGACGAGCTGGCGACCCTGAAGAAGACCGCGTTTGAGGCGGTTTGGACGGCCATCAAGGCGGACTACGCCGACGCGCCGGATGATGTGAAGGCGGCTCTGACCCTCGGGACCATCGACTGCGGGTGGGGCGACGACGGCGCGCTCGCGTGCAAGGCTAACGTCTACGCCTCCCACAAGCATTTTGCGGATCCCGACGACGAGGAGGTCGCGGAGGGCGTCGCCGGCGCGTCGGTCCCGGCGGCGGTCCCAGGACGCCTCCTTGAATACGGGAAGGATAAGGCGCCCGACGTGGTCGTCGCGTTCTGGAAGGGCGGCGCGGAGGGTGGGCGCGGCTTCAGCGCTGTCCCCGATGCCGCGGCCGATGGGCTGCGCGCTTGGTTTCTCGCGAGCGCGGCCAAAGACGCCGCCACGCCGACGCCCTGAGTCGTCCGCGCGATGATTGGACCTGCAGTGTTTTTTGATCAGCGAATGGAGTACAACATGACGACGAAGACCGAAATCGAGAGCCTCGAGGCGATCCTCCGCAAGCTCCCAGCCGAAGACCAAGCCGAAGCCTTCCGCATTCTTTATGGCAATATGCCAGCCGAGCTCCCCATCCCAGCCGAGGCCAAGGCGCTTGCAGTACAACACGATTTTGATGTCGCGGCCTACCGCTTCGCGTCGACGCCCGAGCAGCGTCGCTCGCCCCGTATTGTGCGGGTGGGCGCCATCCAGACCCAGATCGTCGAGCCGACGGACGCGCCAGTTGAGACCCAGTTTCAGGCGCTCTGCGCGCGGACCGAGCAGCTCATTCATGCGGCCGGCGCGATGGGCTGTAATGTCCTTGGGCTGCAAGAGGCGTGGACGATGCCCTTCGCCTTCTGCACCCGCGAGAAACACCCGTGGCTCGAGTTCGCCGAGCCCATCGATGGGCCCTCGACGCGTTTCCTCGCGCGCCTCGCCCGCATGTACAACATGGTCATCGTCTCCTCGATCTTCGAGCGCGATGAGGCCCACGGCAGCACCGTTCATAACACCGCCGTCGTCATCGGGAACCGGGGAAATATCATTGGTTCTCATCGTAAAAACCACATCCCGCGTGTCGGCGACTTCAACGAGTCGACCTACTACATGGAAGGGGACACGGGGCACCCGGTCTTCGCCACCCAATTTGGCAAAATCGGCATCAACATCTGCTATGGCCGCCATCACCCGCTAAACTGGCTGATGTACGGGATAAACGGCGCCGAGATCGTCTTCAATCCGTCGGCCACCGTCGGCGCCCTGTCCGAGCCCCTGTGGCCCATCGAGGCCCGCTGCGCCGCCATCGCCAACAACTACTTCGCGGTCGGCATCAACCGCATCGGCACCGAGTCCTTCCCGAACGCCTTCACCTCGGGCGACGGCAAGGCCGCGCACCACGACTTCGGGCACTTTTACGGGTCCAGCTACGTCACAGCCCCGGACGGCGCCCGCACGCCGGGCCTCTCGCGGATCCGCGACGGCGTCATCGTCTCTGAGATCGACCTCAACCACTGCCGCCAGGTGCGCGACAAGTGGGGTTTCCAGATGACGCAGCGCCTGCCCGAGTACGCCGCTTGGCTGACGAACGCCGCCAGCAAGGGCTTTAAGCCTCAGGTCATCGCGGACCCTGGCCTAGACCTCGCCTCGGACCAAGACCCCGCCGCGGTTGGGCACAAACCAGTCCCTCGTCTCGTGGCGCCTAGCCTTCAGCGCGAGGCACCGCTGGGAATCGCGCAGGACGAAGAGGTCTGAATTGAAATCACCTCCCACGGTCGCCGCATGGTGGCCGGGAGGTTGACGAACCCCATCCGCGCGGAGAGTTGAGTATGCCCTGGAGCCACACACCAAAAAAGAGAGGCCCCATCGCGGGCACCAGCGACCCCGCCTTCGCGGCGGTGGCCGCTGCCTTTGAGGCCAACTTCGCCGAGCGTGGTGAGGTCGGCGCCTCGGTCTGTGTCATCCACCGGGGCAAGGTCGTCGTCGACCTCTGGGGCGGCTGGGCGGACACAAAGACCCAGCGCCCGTGGGAGAGCGACACCGTCTCGATCATGTTCTCAGCCACGAAGGGCCTCGCGGCGATGACCGTGCTCAGCCTCGTCGCCGCCGGGCTCTTGGACTATGACGCGCCGGTCGCCCGCTATTGGCCCGAGTTTGGGACCGCAGGCAAAGAGGACATCACGGTTCGAATGTTGATGAATCACCGGGCGGGGCTGCACGGGGTTGAGACGCCGCTGACCCTCGCGCAGCTCGCGGTGCCGGGCGGTGCTGCGGCCGCGTGTGAAGCCCAGGCGCCTGCGTGGGCGCCGGGAAGCGACCAAGGCTATCACGCGGTCAGTTATGGCCTTTATGCCGGCGAGCTGGTGCGCCGCGTGACCGGCAAGCGCCTCGGCGAGGTATTTGCCGAGCGCGTCGCGGGGCCCCTTGGACTCGCCAATGATCTCTGGATCGGCACGCCCGAGTCCGCGGAGGGCCGGGTCGCGACGCTCTATCCCGTCGATACGAAGACCAAACTAACCGAGATCATTCCGCGTTACCTTCGCGGCAACACCCACGACGGGCGCGTCTATCGCTCGGCTATCAGCCGCAAGGCGCCGGGCTCCAAGGCGTTCGCGAATCCCGCCGAGTTGGGCGTCCGCGGCGTTCACCGCTATGGCACGCGCGAGATCCGCGCGATGGATATGCCCTGGTGTAACGCCGTCGGCAATGCCCGCAGCTTGGCGTCTGCCTATGCGGGTCTCATCGGCCTCGGTGACAAGCCGCGCCTCATCGACGCATCCTTCGTTGAACCGATCTACGCGCGCCAGAGCTGGAGCGAGGAAGATCGCGTGCTGCTCAAGCCCCTCGGCTGGTCGCAGGGCTTTCTCAAGGAAGAGGGCCACCTCTTCTCGTCGGACCTACAGAGCTTTGGCCACGCCGGCGCCGGCGGGTTCTTGGGCTGGGTCTCACCGAAACACGAGCTAGCCATCGGCTATGTGCTCAACCGAATGGATTTCCGCGTGCGTTCGCTGCGCGCGATCGCGCTCGCGATGGCGGCTGATGCGGCGGTCCGGGCTCTTGGTCCCTCCTGAACGGCACAGGCACGCTCGTTCAGTTTGATTTCAAGAACACATATTCCCATGGGCCCAGGGTCAGATCGAAGCTCCGGTCCGAGATCGCCGTGACGCGCCCTGACAACATGCCGGTTAGCTGGCCGCCGAGGGCCCCCAACTCGTCGGGAATGGTCACAGTGATAGTCCGGGTCTCGCCCCGGTTCATGCCGATAATCATGAGGCGGGGGCTACCATCCGTGGGCGCCTCAGGTAGCCAACGGGCTTGCACGTAGAGGTCATCGTCTATCCAGATCTCGCGCCTGTCGCCGCGGCGGATGACGGCGTTGTCGCGGCGAAGCTGGCCCACCTCCGTCACGCGCTTGAGGATCTCGGCCCGGTCTGCCGAGAGGGTCAGCGGCATCATCCGGCGGTTGTCCGGGTCCGCGCTACCCGCGAGGCCGACCTCATCCCCGGCGTACAAGAGCGGCACCCCCCGTAGACTCAAAGTAAATGCCAAAGCCATCGACATCGGGTTGATGATGTCCCACCTCTCGGGAGAATCACCGTTGGTATTCAATAGATCGGGCGTACCCCCGAATGGGCCAAGGTCGTTGCGGGCCAGCGCGGTGGCTAGCCTCTCCACGTCATGATTTCCGGCAAAGGGGCTCATAAGGGGTAGGGCGGCGCCGTAGACGCGCTCGCCGGCCGCGACCGCGCCCTCGAGGTCTCGGAAAGAGCCACCGTCGACAAAGGTCTCGCGGATCGTCCAATAGAGGGGGAAATCGAACTGTCCATCGAGGGTCCCCGGCCCGATAGCGCCCATCAGCTCTTCACGCCCCTCGGCGCCCGTGAAGGTCTCGCCTACCAGCCAAAAGGGCGCCAGACGGTCATCGATGGCGTCGATTCGGGCGCGCATATTCGACAGTACGACGCGGTCCACGTGTTTGACGGCGTCGATTCGCAAGGCGTCTATGTCGTGGGCCGCCACAAAGGCCATGACATCGCCCAAGACCCTTCGAACCGTGTCGTGGTTGCGGTAGTCGAGATCTGGCAAATACGCGGCAAATTGACAGTCGAGCGCGCGGCCATCCCAGTCGCACCCGTCTTGGCCGCAGACGCACGTGCGCCGGCACATCTCGGGGGTGTCGACGCAGTAGTCATGGGCCTCGTGGACGTGGTTCAATACGACGTCTAGCACGACGCGAATGCCGCGGTCGTGTGCGGCCTTGACGAGCGCATCGAAGGCCGCCTCGGGGGTCGCAGCCCCGTTCTCGGCCAAGCGCGGGTCGATCCCGGCAGCGGAGATAGGCCAATACCCGTGGTAGCCGGTGTAGCGGTGGAAATTGTCACTCCCGATCCAGCCGCCCGCAGCGTTCGTTTGGACCGGTGCTAGCCACAAGGCGTTCACCCCGAGGTCGTCAAGGTACCCAGCGCTGATGCGGTCCTTTAGCCCCGCAAAGTCGCCCCCTATGTGGTTCGCGATGAGGTCGACATCGGCCGCGCGGTCGTCGCGTCCATCGCTGTCGACAAAACGATCGACCATCGCCATGTAGAGGGACGCGTCACGCCAGTCGAATGGTTTGTCTTCAACCCAAATCGGAGCAAAGAGCTCGGCCGTCTTCCCGTCGACGTCGGCGATGCGCGCGCGGATCGTATGTTTTCCGGGGCCGCGCCCGGTCACTATATCGACGCAGATGCCTACCTGGATGGGCGCAGCGGCCGCCGTGGCCCTTGCCTCGACGGCCACGCCACCGACGGTGACAGTCATTGTCTCGACCGCCAGGGCCACGTTCGAGAGACCGCTTTGAGCACAAAGTGTTGCGCGAATCTCTCGCATACCCGCGCCGCTGCCAGCCTGGATAATCGGCGCGGTCAGCGTGAGGGATGGCGCGTGGCAATCGGCGACCACGAGGTTTCGGTTCTCGACGCCTTCGTGCCAGTGCGTCGGGATGTTCCTGGGCGGTTGGTCTTCAAAGACTCCGTCGGTCACGATCTTATAGGGATATTCACCCGGATGTAGTTGCACTACACCAGAAAATGCCGCGCCTGCCGCCGGTCGAATGAGCGGCGTCGCGGTCGCCGAGAAATCGTTCCAGAGCCCGGCCGCGGCCACGATGCGGGCATTTGCTGGCGCGTCGTAGGAGATGACTATAGGGCACGAGGTCCCCGGGTCGATGACCGTGTTCGATGGTGCTCTGTCCGAGATCGCGACGTCCTCTCGGACCTCGTGTACGACGATGTCCGTCGTATCGAGCACGTCGTTATTGCAACCACCCGCGAAGGCCATCGCGGTCATGAACGACGCCACGCCGGCCCACCCACGGTCGACGCATCCGAAATCTTTGTCTGAGCTCATCGCTGACACCCCTTTTTGCTCAAGGGCGTCGCCCCGCGGGCGGAATCATGCGTCGGCTCGGCGCTCGGTGCAAACCCGAAGCCGCCGAGCATCGCCGCGACTAAAGTCGGCGCGGTCGCGTCGATGCCGCACAGGCTCGCGGCATCGAACGCAGGCGCGGTCCCATCGATGCCGCACAGGCTCGCGGAATCGGACGCTGCTCAGTATCGCGCGCCCCTATTCCGGCCCAAGCAGCGCCAGGGGGCGTCCGAACCACCCGGCCCAGAGGGCTCTCGCGGTCGCCGCGATGTCCGCGTCCGATGCCGCTAGGATATGCTCGGCGATCTCGATGGCCCGCGCCACGTCCGTCGCCTCGCCGGCCACCAAGGGCTGGCCCTCGTGGCCAAGGCCCGCGTCCAGCCCCGACAGGATCATCGCCGCCGACACAGCCTCGGCGCTCTCAGAGCCGCCCACGAGATGCCCGAGGAGGTTCATGACGCCGAGCTTGGCCCACGCCGGATCGTGAACCAGCTCGGCCGTGTATGCAGAGAGCTCGCGCGCGGTGTGTTCAGCGGACTTCGTGTCACCACCAGCGATCACCTCTATCGCGTCCGGTACCCCCAGCGCTGGCCCGTCATAGTCGACGCGATGCTGGGCCTCGTGCCCCATGACCGAGATCGCGTACCGAGCGCCGAGGTTTTTGAGGTCCCTCGGTCGGTCGCCGAGGGCGGCCCGGACGACGACGCCAGCTTGAGCGAGCAAGGTAGCCCACGCCTTGGCGTCGGCCCCCTTCGGTATGGGCAGGGCTATCGGACCGCCATCGGCGAGGGCCGGCGCGAGGCGCTCTTGGGCCGTGCGCTCAATCATGTCGGCCCGCACCAGCGCCACGTCCATGTTGTCCTTCGTATAGCCAAGCAGCGCTTGTTGGATGCTCAGCGCGTCGAGGCGGCGGACGACATGCGCGATAGCGGCGCCGTCTGGGGTCCGGAAACGGCGGGTATCCTCGATATGAAAGACAAACGCGGCGATCTGGATGCGGTCGCGCGCCGGCATAAGCATCGCGTGGTCAATAAAGTAGGGCCGCCCGGCGTCGCGGAGCGCGTCGTTGACGTTCCTTAGCGCCGTCGCGATGAGGTCGTCTTCCCTCTCGAGGTTGCGTCCGGGGCGGCTGGAGGCCTCGGCCGCCTTCATGAAGATCTCAAGCGCGGCGGCCACTTCCGGGCCGAGGTCGGTGCCGGGTCGCGCCCCAGTCGCCTTGTCACGCAACCCCTTGACGCGATTCGTCAGCTCGCGCGCCTCACGCGCCGTGGATCCTGTGCTGCGATTCTCCGATAGCGCGTCGAGGGCCACCGCCCACGCGGTCAACGTGCCGACCCAGGCCTCTTCGTCGGCTGCGGCGAGGCGGCCGCTTGTCGTCGTGGCTGGCTCGGTCGGGGTAGGGGGCCCGCCCGTGACCACAAGGAGCACGGCGACACTCGCCCCCAGCCCGACGAGGGCAGCCGCCGCGACCACCAGCGCACGCTTTCGTCCCGGCCCTCTCTGGCGCCTTCTGTCTTGGAGGCCCCAATAGAGCGAGCCGACCTCATCGCGTGACAGTCCCCCCGCGAGGCCACCCAGGCGTGCTCGCTGCAAGAGCTCGACCGTGGCCGCCACCGGTTCGGCTGTCCCCACCAGCTGCGGGGCCTCGGCATCCTCAGGCAAGCTGACGCCGACCCTGTGGGCCGCCGCGTTGATTGCCCTTGTGAGACGCACGCGACCGTACCAACCAACCCCTGCCGGACGGCGCGCGAGGCGGAGATCAGCCGCGATAATCGCTTCATCCAGTTTGTACTTCCAGCCCATGGTCGCCGCCTTCGCCTCTCTTGCCACCCCAGCTTGTGGTGTGGGGCCACAAATCACAAGATTTGCCGCCGGGATCGCCTAGCGCAGCGGTCTTTGTGGTGAGGCGACATATATTCACAGCAGAAATGTTTCTCCCACCGGAAATGCCGACGGACCGCTGTTTCGCGGCAAAAGTTGAGGCCGCCCCGCGAGAGCGGAGCGGCCTCAACTTCGCGGGCTGGACTCTACGGGGCGATGGCTACCGGCGGCCCGCTCTTCGTGACGTCGAAGACGAAGGCGTCGTTGCCCATGTAATCTTCAGGTTTCGGCTTGATGCAGTCGCGCGATCCCCCCGTCCATAGCGGGGATGATGGCACAACCGTCGAGACGAAGAGGCGCCCGTCGGCAAGCCGTTTGAGCGCATTAAAGTCGCGGGTCCCAAAACCGGCGTCGGTCGCGTCGGCGATCACTATGTCGTCACTACCGGCGACGTCGATGAGGACGAGTTTGCCGGCATCCGCCACGCATTCGTCTCGCGCCCCCACCCAGACGCCACGCGCCTCAACCGCGAGGCCGGTGATCGTGAGTCCACCGAGGAGGGCCGCCGCGACGGGCCGGACCGCCGGCGTCGCCGCTTTCCTGTCGAATGCGAAGACACCCGCGGGCGAGCCCACAATCACCGTGTCCCCATCGACCGCGATCGCCGTGACCGTGTCAAAACCCACGTCATACGCGGTCGTCGTGAAGGCGCCGCCCTCACCCTTGCGGATCGCGATCAGCGCGGCTTCGGGCCACGGATCCCCGTCCTCGCCACCCCACTCCGCGATAATAGCGTCGGCGGCGCTGCGACCCGCCCAGAGGGTCCCGTCACTGTCGACGGCGAGCGCGAAATAGGCCCCGGGGGCGACCGTGTCGAAGTTCAGGGTGGGTGTGCCTCTCGTGACGTGGTGGACGCCGCTTAATGAGGCCACCCAGAGGCCCCCATCGCCATCTGGCAAGAGCGCGACCGTCGTCTCAGCGAGCTCTTTGAGCGGGTCGTCTTCCACGGTCACCGGCTGGCCGTGGAGCCACGCATCATCGTCACGACTGTTGAGCTTGGCGCCAGGGTCAAACCAAGTCACCCCGGTCGTGGCCCCACCGATCCATAGCGCGCCGTCGCCAGCGTCCTCAATCGCGAAGAGGAGCGGCGTCTGAGGCGCCGGAATCTCAGCGAGCCAAGGGACGTCGCTCGGGACCGCGCCGTAGAAGGCCGTGGTGCCATCGGAGGCCAGCGCGGTGAGGCCGTGGCCCAAGAGGCCAAACCAGAGGGTCCCGTTTGATGTCGTGTGCGCGGCGAGAGCGCGAGTCGAAGCTGGTGGTGCGGCTGGCAGCACGTCATCGCCCATCGTGATCCGCACGACCTGGGTCTCGACCGTCGGTGATTCACAACCGGCGCGGCCCTCACGCTCGCGCCACGTGAGGGTCACGGCTAGGTTGTCACCAGGTTGCACGCCGCGGTCGAGGCGCATGACGCCGTCGGTGCAACTCTCGAGTTCATCCGCTAGGTTGCAGATGTTTCCGCGATGGATGACGTCTCCGGTCGCGTCGAGGCGCTCGACTGTCTCGATGATGAATCTACTGGTATTAAACCCGGCCGGCCGCGTTCCGAGGGTGAGGCGCGGGACGCGGGCGAAGCGGGTGGTGGCGTCAGCAAAGAGCACGAGCGCGTCCGTGGCTTTATCGCCGCGGGCGTTGTCCCAGCTCGCGAAGAGAGTGTCTGGTGCGAGGACCGTCGGTTCGCACGTCTGTGCGTCGGGGGTCGTGTCCGTGGTCACGTCGGTCGGTACCCGGTGGCCGTCGTCACCACATCCGCTGGCGGCGAGGCAAAGGGCTGCTGATGCGCTAAGAGCGCGAGAAGACTTAAACATTTTAGCTCCTTGAGGGGTCCTGATTGGACGTCCTGCTCGAAAGCAAGGTCCGTGCCAAGTAGCGAGCGAACGTTCGGTTTGACCGTGGGACCTAGGGTTGGTGGCAACTCGCGGCCCGCCAAGTGGACGGTCGGGACCCGATTTGTGCGCATTGCGTTTCCCAGAGACGGCTTGAACCGGCGCTCAGAGGCCCCGCAATTCCCCTGGAAACTCGATACTTAGTGTCTCTAAACGGCGGCTTATGGGGTACGTGACCGCCATGTCATAGCCCGCAACCGCCGCTTCGCGCCGTCCTCAGGTCCGCCCGCTCGGCCCTCCGAGGGAACGGGCATCCCGCGAACCGGCTGAATTCCTACGTCGGGGAGACGGGCGATGACCCGCGGACCGTCTGAATTCACTGGCTATTACCCGGTCCGCGGGCGTCCCCGCCCGCCTGGTCCGCGGAGCGCGTAGCCGCCGAATGGATTATCCGCAGAGGGACTCACCCATCGCCCATAAGGATAAGATTTTCAATATCTTCGAGGGTCATGCTGGCGCTCGTCGCGGTGCCATCCAGCAAAGAGGCGACCATGGCGCGCTTCTCTTTGTGCAGCGCCACGACCTTCTCCTCAATCGTGTTCTCGACGACGAAGCGGTAGACGGTCACGCCCTTCTCCTGGCCGATGCGGTGCGCGCGGTCGGCGGCCTGGTCCTCGACCGCCGGGTTCCACCAGGGGTCCAGCAAGATGACCTCGCTGGCCGCCGTTAGGTTGAGCCCGACGCCTCCGGCCTTGAGCGACAAGAGGAAGACCGGGACCGTGCCCTCTTGGAAGCCATCGATGAGGTCGGCCCTCTTCTTCGCGGGCGTGCTGCCGTCGAGCTGAATAAAGGGGATGCCCGCTTCGGTCAGCGCCGCACCGACGAGCCCAAGAAATTCAGTGAACTGGCTAAAGATTAGCGTCCGCCGATCCTCGCCGACGAGCTCCTCGACCAGCTCGACGAGGCGCGTCAGCTTGGCCGAGGCGCCGGTCGTGGCGGGCACGAGGTCCGGCTCGACGAGGTGCCCGTGGCAGGCGAGCTGGCGAAGGCGCGTGATAACTGTTAAGATTTGCATCGCCGCTTTGCCCCGGCGGCGCCTCTCCTCGGCGTCGCCGCCCTTGGCGTGACCCTTGAGGCTAGCGAGGGCGGCCCGGCGAATACGGTCGTAACGGGCGCGCTCATCGTGGCCAAAGATGACGTCGACCTGGATCTCGGTCCGGTCGGGCAGATCGGTGGCGACCTCGGCCTTCGTGCGGCGCAGAATAAAGGGCCGTGCGAGGGACGCGAGGGCCATCGCCGCGCCTTGGTCCTTGTGGACCTCAATCGGGCGCCCAAAGACCGCCTGGAACTCGCTCTCTGAGCCCAAAAGACCAGGCGCTACGACGCGCAGCAGGCTCCAGAGCTCACGCGGGCGGTTCTCGACCGGGGTCCCAGTGAGCGCGACGACGAAGGCCGCGTCTAGGTGACGCACAATCTTGGCCCGCTGGGTGGCGGCGTTCTTAATGGCGTGGGCTTCGTCTAAGATAAGCGTCGACCATTTGCGCGCCGAGAAGGGCTCGGCGTTTCGCACGAGGACGTCATAACTAGTGATAAATACGTCACTATCCCCGTCCAAGAGGGGCGCCTCGGCGCCGCTCTGGATGAGGGCGACCTTCAGGCTCGGCGCGAAGGTCGCGAGCTCACGGCGCCAGTTCGGTACGACCGACGTCGGCGCGATCACGAGGGCCGGGCCCATCGAGCGCCGCACAAGCAAGAGCGCGATCGACTGGATGGTCTTGCCAAGGCCCATATCATCGGCCAGGACCGCGCCCGTGGACCACTCAGCGAGGCGCACCAGCCAGCGGAACCCTTCGAGTTGATAGGGGCGCAGCTCGGCGATGAGTTCAGGTGGGGCCTCTGGGCTAAGGGTCATCGCCGCCCGCAGACGCTCGCCCTGGAGCTGCCAGTCGGGCGGCACATCGATCTCAGCGCCGCCCGCGCGCAGCGAGTCAAGAAGGGACAGCGCCAGTGGGTGGGTGCCGAGCTTGCCGCTGCGGCGGGTCAGCGTGCGAAGGGGCTCGAGTTTTTTCCGCAGCTCCTCGCTCAGCTCGAAGAAGCGTTCACCGGCGACCGCCACGTAGCGCTTGTTGTCTCTGAGGGCCGCCAAGAGGTCCGCGAGGGGCAGCTCTGTCCCGTCGACCTTGAACCCGCCCTCGGCTTGCAGCCAATCGCGGCCGGAGCCTTTTACATGGAGCTTCAAGTGATTTAAGGTTGGAGTACCAGCGGCCTTGAGAGGCTTCGTCTCCCAGGCGGTCTCGACGACCCAGCCATCGAGACCATTGCGACTCAACTCTTCGATGCGACCCAAGAGAGGCACGACCTCTTCGAGCTCGGCCGCGATGAAGGTGTCCGCCAGGTGCTCGTCTTTATCGACCTCCAACGGGCTGAGGGCGCGGCTGAGGCGGTCGATGAAGACCCGCTCTTTTTCGAGTTTACGCGTCACGAAGCCCGTCTCACCGCCACGGGCGAGGCTGACCATCGGCACGCCGTCGCCAGCGACAAAGACGCCCAGCTCGCGGACGGGCCGGACGCGTAGCTCGATCTTGAGCACCGTCTTCGCGTCTACGCGCCGATAGGCGAGCCGAATGACGGCCTTCTGTTCGGGCGCCCAGCCCTCGCCGAGCCAGGTCTCGTCGAGGGAGACCGGTACGTGGGTGCTAGCGGTCACGGCGGCGGCGATGAGGCGCTCGCGCTGAGTGCCTGCGAAGGCGATGGAGCCGCCGAGGTCATCGCGCAGGCGCCGGGCCGTCGGGTTCGTCAGCATCGTCGCGAGGTGGTGCGCGGTGGACGTCCAAAAACCCACGTAGACCGTGCCGGTCGCCATCGGGTCGAGGCCCTCGGTCACGACGAGGGGGTCACCGATCTCCGCGGTAAACGGTGTCGTCGTCAGATCTATGGGCGGACCGCCCTGCGCGGCGATGAGGCCCGGGGTGATAGCCTCGGTCGTGGGATCGGGGATGAGGGCCAACATGGGATGCGCGAGCCGCACCCGAACCGGGCAGAGGACGCGGTCGTTCCGCCAAAAAACATTTGGACGTCCAATGAGTCCAACGGTGACCGAGGCCGCGATGCTTGGGTCGTCGGACTTGCCCGCGTTCTTGGGGATGCGGGCGAAGAGCGAGAGATCGCGCGGGTCCGTCAGGGCGCCGAGGACGTCCTCGCGGTCATCTTTGATCATGCGGTGAAGGAAGCCACCGCCCCTCTTCTTCTCGCGGACCCAGGCGAGGATCGGCATGCGGTCCCGGGCGATGAGCCACCCGAGGCGCTCGTCGGTCGAGTCCGCGGTCAGCGGAGCCGGCGGGGCGAGGACGGCCAGCTCTTCGAAGGCCGCGAGGACGAGCTCTGAGGGGTCACTGCCGACCCGCGAACGCAGCGTCGCACCCGTGGGGTCGTCCGAGGTCAGTATGCGCAGGACAGCATCCACAGCGCCGAGGGCCGTGCCGCAGGTCTCCGGCCCCGCGCCGCGCTTGTGGACGGTGCAAGCGGTGTAAGGGATCGCGACGTCGGCGCGGTTGAGGTCGAAGTTCGCGGTGAAGCACTCGTGGTCGTTTGGGCAACCGAAGGGGTGGCCGATCGTGACGTCGATGAAGCTCTCGTCGTGGCGCACGCGGGTCTTGTTGCGTACGGTTGGCCCGGGAGGGGTGGCGCCTGCCGCGACTAGCCCTCGCCAGGCACGTGTGAGGGCCCGCGTGAAGGTCGCGAGGCGGGGACTGATATCCTCGGATTCGGCGAAGGCGCGCCACTTGGGCATCGCCTCTTCGCCGTCTTTGACCCCCGCGGCGCGCTCGGCGACGAGGTCGTCGATTAGCGCCGCGACGGCCTTATCCGCGCCCGGGACGCGTGTCTTTTCGAGGGCGTCTGCCAGAGTGACCGTCTGATCCCAGCCGGCCCAGTAGTGGCCTAGGTGAGGGCGTGCGGCGAAGCCCGCCTCGTATTGGGTCGTGCTGATGCGCGCGCCGAGGACGGCGCTGTCGCTGGCCTCGACCGCGGTCCGGACCGCTGCGAGGGAGGCGTCTTCTTTGGCGTTCGGGGTCGGCTTCTTCGTCAATCAGAGCTTCGTCTCACCGGCCAAGCCGGCGGTGTTGCCTGCGAATCTTGAGGATATCGCGAAACATTTCATAGGAGTGGCGGATGGGGGACACCCGCGAGGCCTCGTCGTTTTCCCACGCGATGGGGACCTCCGAGACCGTGAGTCCGAGGCGCCGCGCGATAAAGAGGACCTCGACATCGAAGGCGAAGCCGTCGATCGTTCGGTGGTCAAAGCATGTCTTCGCGGCGTCGGCGGTAAAGAGCTTAAACCCGCATTGGGTGTCGCGAATGCCCGGAAACACCAAAGTCTGCACGATGCGGTTGAAGGTTCGCCCCATGAGCTCGCGGTGCAGAGGCTGATGTTTGCGAATATCGGCGCCCGCTGCGGCGCGTGAGCCGATGGCGACGTCGAAGCCCCTGTCGAGCTCGGCCGCGAGGCGGCTATATTCTTCAATCGGCGTCGAAAGATCCGCGTCTGAAAAGAGGACGCGGGCGCCGCGTGACTCGCGGACGCCGTGGCCAACCGAGTAGCCCTTGCCGCGGTTCCGACCGTTCTCGGCGAGGCGCAGGAGGCCATCTTCGAAGGCGGGGTGCGCCCGGACGACGCCGGTGGTGTCATCCTTGGAGCCGTCGTCGACCACGATGAGCTCGGCCTCAAGGCCGGTTGTTGCGATCCATGCCACGAGGCGGTCGAGGGTCGGCACAATTCGGTCGGCCTCGTTGTAGGCCGGGACGATGATGCTGAGGGCGATTTCGGGGCTCTGTGGGCTCTCGGACATGTACTTCCCTTACAAGGTCGCGCGCGGCTGCAAAGCGGCTAACATCCCCCCGTGTTGCGGTCAAGGTCGGGCGGGCCGCGGCGGCTCGCGGAGCGGGCCGAGGAAGGTGCCGCGGTGATCGGGACGGACCCCCTCGGTGATCGACGCCGCGAACTCCCGCGCACCTCGGGCGTCGTCTCTAGGCGTCGGTGTCGAGTTGGTGATCAACGCGAGCCAGAGGCCCCCGACGACGAGGGCCGTTGCGCCTGCGAACCAGACTCTTCTGCGGCCGGTTGTCCCGCCATCTGAGCCGAGCGCGACGGCGAGGGCCGCGAGGACCGCGACGATGAGGGCCGGAGCGAGGGCGTAGGCGCCGAGTCCTAGCGGCAGGCCGGGGGTTCGCGCGCCGTAACCCTCTAAAATAAGTGGTAGTGCGAACTCGCCGAAGGTGTTGCGGGCGCCATCGGGCGGTGACGGGAAGGCGGCGGCGTTGACCACCACTATTATGACCGACGCGGCGGCGAGGCCGGCGATGACGCGACCGAGGAGGTAGCTACCCCGCGAGGGCTGGTCGGTCCTTATGAGGTCAAACCAACCAAGGGTCGCGACGAAGGCGAGGGGGAACATCGCCGGAAGCAGGTATCGCGGGCCAAAACCCCACCCATTCATCGTCTGCCACTGCCCAAGAGACGACACGAAGATGAGATAGAGCACCGGTCCCATGGCGAGGGCTTTGATCAGCCCGCGTGGCAGCCCGCCAGCGACTGGTGCCGGGCTCTCGTCTTTTGCCTTACGAAACACGTAAGGAAAGCCGACAAGCGCCCCAAAGAAGAGCCACGGCATCGTCTGCAGGAGCCCCATATAGGGGTCGAAGAGGTGGTCGACCAACGCTCGGAAGGAGAACATCTCAATCCCGAGAAAGCCGCCCGCCTGGCTCGCGCGATTGTGGGCGGACATCAGGAAGTGATGGCCCGTCTTGAGCGCGCTGCCGAACATCTCTGTATGGAGTTCCACATGAATAAGCGCCGCGAGCCCGGCGCCAAGCGCGAACCCCGGCAGCATGCGTGCCCGATGAGGGCTGGCGAGGACCCAGATGCCTAGCGGGATTATCGCGATAAATGCATGGTATTCAAATAAGACCGCCCACCCGGCGACGTGCCCGGCGGTCATTGCAATTGCAAGGTCGAGTCCGCGCTTCTTCGGACGACAAATATCGGTGAGGGGAGCGAGTAGCGCGGCGGAGGCGATGATCGCGCCCCCCGCGAGGGCGTGCCCCACAAAGGTCAGCGTATAGGGCAGGAGCGTCGTGCCGAGGGCCGTCGCGAGGATCGCGCGGCGTCGAAACACCGCCGTGACCCCGGCGCGGCGCAGCAAGGACGCGAAGGCGATTAGAAAGAGCAGCATTGGCAGCGCCACGCCGCCGTACCGAAGAACCCAGGTCGCGACCGTCTCGCCCTCGGACCCGTCGGGGACTAGCCCGGCTGCGTCCGCGATAGCCAGGGCTGGCAGACCCAGGAGGGCCGCGCCGGGCGCCTTCGCTGGAAAGATCATGCCCGCGCAGTCCGGCGGCTTGGCCTCAGGTTCATGACAGACGAGGGCCACGTCGTTGACGAAGGCGCGCCCGGCGTGGGCGTCGTAGTGGTGGCGCTGGCCATAGGTGTCGACGGCGTGCCATCGCTTCGTCCCACCGGGGCCGGGCTCGACCAAAATCTCGCCGATCGCGAGGGACCCATGGGCCAAGAGGGCCCGCGCCTGAAGGACCCGCGTTCGCTCGTTGGGGTTATTGAGTCCCGCGCTATACGGGAAGAGCCACGCCCAGACGAAGACGATCACGAGCCACGGCCACAGACGTCGAGTCAGGCCGGCACGTGAGGGATGAGGCGGGGAGGGGGGCGGCACGGGAGCGCGACGATAGCGGCTAGCCCCGAGAAGGCAAGGAGGATTCGGCCTCTCGCATTGCGGTCGGTGAAACGCCCAGAATTGCAAAAACGCGCCGTGACCGACATCGGTCACGGCGCGCGTCTACAAAACACCCGAGCTGTTATTCGAAGGCTTCGAAGCGGATATCCAGCGTGAGCTTGAGTTCGAAGTCCGCAGGCAGGGGGTTGATGCCGCTTCCGCGGACGCCCATCTTGAACTCGCCCTTGATGAGCTCGGCCTTGACCGCGCCGTAGTCGATGTCCTCGTCAATCGTCATGACGACTGACGAGCCTTTCGGCGTGGCCTTGGCGGCGATCGGGATGGTCGTGTCGCTGGTCGAAATAAAGACCTCGAGGTCCGCGAAGACGGCGTCGACGGTCGTCACGTTCTTCGACTCCGCATGGACCTGCACGGTCAGCCCGACCACCTCAATGGAGCTCGGGTCTTTGCCGCCGAGAGCCGCCTTGGCATTCTTCAAGAAGACGCCATAGGGGTTGCCGGATTCCGTGTTGATGCTCTTGTCCTCGGTGGACATGTTGTTGGTGAAATCACCGGGCTTAAAGCCAGAGAGCTTGATGGAGACGACCTCGCTGTGGGCGATCGGATCGTCACCGCAGGCGACGAAGGTCAGGGGAGCGAGCGTGGCGAGGGAGAGCGCGAGACGTGTGAAACGAGTCATATTGAATCCTCTTTGTATACGAAAGGTAGGCGTTTTCTCAGCCTGAGCGCAGACCTTAGACGAAATGCGGAGGGCGTCCAGCTGACCCCGTTGTAGACGCAAGAATGCGTTTTATATTCACGGTCAAATTTGTGGCCTTTTGACGCGCTCTAGGTCTGGTGGTACGCCGGATGACTATCCGGCAATGCGTCTCCATGTTGCCGTACCTACTTGTGAAGTGATGTTTTTCGTGTGGCGCGTAGCGTCCACCCGAGCCGTTTAAAGGGATCTCTCATGTTTTCTCGCAGCGTCTCATTCGCCCTCGCCTCCCTCGCGCTGGTCGCTTTAATTTCAGTGCCTTATGGCGCCAGCGCGGACATCCCCCCGGCACCGCGGCCGATACCCGCGGACCTAGATGCCCCCATCGGCGAGCCCGACCCTAATCCGGGGGAAGACCCGGGCGACGCACCGTCGGACCCTGAGCTCGCGCCAGATGACGCCGCGCCTGCGGCCCCAGCGCCGGCGGACGGGGTGCCCGATGAGGCCGCGCCCGCAGCAGAGCCTGCCGAAGAGGCGCCCGCTGCCCCAGCCTTGTCCGCCGAGGCCCTCGCTTTCCTTCCTGCCGAGGCCTTGGCGGCGCTGCCAGCCATGATCACCCATTACCTGCGTCCGGAAGAGTGGGCCGAGCTGACGACGGTCTGCCCGGATCCTACCCTCGAAGCTCGCCTCGCGTGTCTTGAAAAACCGACCGTTGAGGCCCTCTTCTCCGACCTCTTCGAGCGCGCGGTCGTCTCGACGCTGCTGGCACGCATGGACATCGAGCTGGCGATGCGGGTCGAGGGCCCTCTCGTCGTGTCGCTCGCGACGGCCTGCGACAAGGACGCGACCGTCTGGGCCAGCTGCGCTTTCGAAGCTGGCGCAGAGAGCGCCGAAAAGTGCACCGAGCAGGAGGATCTGCTCGCGAGCTGCCTCGTCGCCCAGGACGCGACCATTGAGCTCTATCTAGATATCCAAGCCGAAAAGAAGGTCGCCTTCGGGGCGGACGCCTTCGTCGACTTTCGGGGTCTCCTCGCCTACCTCTCGGTGGCACAGGTCAAGTCCTTAAGGGCCGATTGCCCGATGAAAGAGGCCGAACCTCTCATCGGGTGCCTCGCCACCCATCCCACCGTCGGGCCAATCTTGACGGGGTTCGTTGAGGCCGCAGATTCCTTGGTCGCCGACGTCGCGACTGACCTCGCGAAGGCAGGCAGCGACCTGACCGACGAGGCTCGCGCCGCATTGCGCGAGCGGGTCTTAAACCTCCTCTTCACGCTCCCGGTCTCGGCCGTCGCCGAGCTCGCCCGCGCCTGCGAGCAGGCCGACCCAACCCTCGCGGATCCCACCACCTTGGCCGATGTCGACCGCGCCCTCGCGTGTATTGACGCGGGCGCGACGCGGGACCCCGTCGCGAACCCAGCCTACATCAGCAAGGACAAGCTCCGTGGCTGGCTGCAGCTTGGCCGCGACAAGGTGACAGCGGCCCTACGAGCCAAAGAGACGGCCAGCCAAGAGCGTCTGAGCTCGCTCTTGATTATCGTCATGGGCATCTTGGCTGGCCTCGGGGTCATCGCGATCTTCCTCATGCCGCTCGTCTTAAAGAAGAAGTACCCCTCGGGCGGCGCTGGCGTGTGGCGGGCGACGGTCATGGCGGCCGGCGCGTTTGTCCTGTCGATGGCGGTCCTCGGAGGTACGCTGCTGGCGATCCGGACAGTCCAAGGGCGGGTCGCCACTGATTCGTCTAGTCCCAAGATGCGCATCGCTGACGCGGCCTTCGACGTTCTCATGAAGGACGACTCCCTCGACCTCTTCGTGTCCGTCTCCGAGCTGCACCTCGACTTCATCAAGACGCCCCTTCGTGCCATGCTCAAGGAAAACCCCGACGCGTCGGTCGCCGAGCGCGCGGAGGCCTTCGCCGCCTACATCGGCGAGCACTGGACGAGCCTGCTCAATGAGCCCGAATTCAAACGCCTGGCCAAAAACCTCTCGACCCTGCAAGAGCGCGGGGCTGAGCTGGCCTCCCTCGTCCATCTCTTCCGCAAGGTGGACTGGCTGATGGGGCTCATGCCTATCATCTTGGCTCTCCTAGCGGTGCTCCTCTATATGCTCCCGCTCCGCGAGTGGCTCGTGAGTATCGTCACCGCCCCCATGCGGACCCAGGGCGACGCGAATGGGGTCGTCTCGCCGTTGCGCGCCATGCTCTTGGGGGAGATGAAGGGGGTCCCGGGTTTTTTGTTGGTGCTGCTTCTATTGTTGCCCATCGCCGGCATCGGCATCGCCATCGCGATCGAGCCGCTGATGGAGCTCTTCATCTTCTCGTTGCTCAGCAACATCTTCGTCATCATCGGCGGTGAGACCTCCGGCCTCATCCTCTACGGCTCGATGATCGGCTCGATGCTGCTCATGATCCTCACCCTCGCGGTCTTTATCTTGGGCATCGGGGCAGCCTCTGGCGCCGCCCAACGCATCTTGCGCGCGCGCTTCCAGCGCAACATCCCGCTGGGTGCCCACCGCGCCTTCTATGGGAAGGCGGCCGCCTCCATCGTGTGGCTCTTTGTCTTTCCGGTGCTCTTCGCGCTCGCCTTTCAGGTCGGGGCAAATGCCCTCTTCGAATCCAGCGGGGACGGGCTCGCGACCTGGCAGCTCTGGGCGGTGCCCCTCGGCGGCGTGGTGCTCTTCGCCCTGACCTTCGTCCTGTTCAGGGGCCTCAGCGCGTTCAAGTTTCTCAAGAAGCACCGGCCGGACGCGGTCCAAGCATAGGGCTCAGAGGCGGAAGCGCCCCGTCACCGAGACGGGGCGCTTTCGCCGTCGCTGCTAGGCGTCTTTTTTCGGCAGGACCGCCGCGAGGACCCACTCGGCGATCTCTTCGTCCACATCGGGTGCTGCCCCGGATAGTCCGAAACCACCCAGATGAGAGCCATCCTGGCCAAAGATCGGGATGCCCCCGGGCAGCATGATCGCGCCGGCGATCGCGCCCCCGGTGAACGGGGCCGAGGCCATTGCGACGTTGCGCTCGCCCATTCTGCGCGTGGAAAATGGGAGAGAGGCGGAGGTGAGCGCCTTCTGACGCGCGATCTCGCCCGAGCCGAACGACGAGCCGTCCATTCGGGCGAAGGCCTTTAGATTTCCGTGGTTATCGACGACCGCAACGGAGACCTTCTGCCCAAGGGCGGCGGCTCTGTCGATGGCGAGTCCGATGAGGTGCAGCGCCGTGGCGTGGGTGATGGCGGGGTGTGGAGTGAGCATAGGTGATCTCCTAGAGGTCGGAAAATTTCGCTAACACGGAAACACGTGCGGATCTCGCAGTATTCCATGACAAATTGTGTCGATCTATCTTAACTAAACGGCTATTTTATTTACTCTGCTGGACATGAATCCGAGAGTTCGGCAGCATCCGTAGTGCCTCACCCCCCCGATCTCTTCGTGAGGCACTCCTTGGAAACTCTCTGGCCATTGTTGGGCGCGCTCGGTCTCGTGCTGCTCGACATCTCTTGGTTCTCGCAGATCGTCCGCATCCATCGCCGCAAAAGCGCCGACGATGTCTCGGTCTTTTTCCCGCTTTTGAACATCGTCGGGCGCCTGCTCGCGGTGGGTTACAGCATGCATTCCGGTGCTGATGTCTTCACGTGGGGTTTCCTCGTAGGCGTCGTCGTCCGCGGGCTCTTCTTGGGCCAAGTGCTCTATTACCGCTTTGGGGCGCGCCAGGCCAGCGCCGGCCTCCGCGATCGCCTCGTCTTGCCAGCCGTGCTCGCGTCGAGCGCCGCTGATTTTAGCCAGATCGGCAGGGCCAAGTGACCGCGGGATCATTCGACATCGCGCACCAACGCGCGCTCGACTCGGTCTTGGCTGGGGCCGCCGACGTGCCTCTCGCGGCGCTTGATTGGGCCTACGGGACCTTCGGGGCTCAGGTGACCATCGCGTCGTCTTTTAGCATCGAGGACATCGTCGTCATCGCGCTGGCGTGCCGGGCGGCCGCAGCGCATGGAGTCCGCCCGCACGTCTTCATGCTCGACACGGGCCGTTTACACCAAGAGACCCACGACGCGGCCGCAGCCCTCATGGACCGCTTAGATTTTGATCTCGCGGTCTTCGCGCCGAATCACGCGCCCTTAGAGGCCTTCGCGACTGAGTTCGGCCCCAACCCCTTCTATCGCTCGCCAGAGCTCCGCCACGGCTGTTGTGGGCTGCGGAAGGTCGAGCCCCTCGGCCGCGCCCTCGCGGGTCGTGCCCTCTGGGTGACGGGGCTTCGCCGCGCGCAAGCCGCGACCCGCCGCGACCTCGCCCACCTCGAGTGGGACGGCGGCCACGGTCTCTATAAACTCAATCCGCTGCTTGAGCTCTCCGAGGGCGCGGTGCGCGCCGCGATTCAGCAGCAAGAGCTCCCCTATAATCCGTTGCAGGACCAAGGGTTTAGATCGATCGGTTGTGCGCCATGTACACGCGCCATTGGCCCCGAGGACGATATTCGGGCGGGCCGGTGGTGGTGGGAAGAGCCCGAGCATCGCGAGTGTGGCTTGCACTTGCGGCCAAGCGCCTAAACCCGATCGGACGGTCTGGCCCAACGGCCATCCCGTTTAACTTAAATCATCTTGCAGGTAGGTCCACCATGACAGCTACGCCCTTTCGTCTTCGCGCGACGCCTCGCTCCGCCGAATCCATCGTCCCCCTCGACTCAGCCACGCGCAGCTGGGACCTGGAGGCGCGCGGCAGCGGCCTCCAGAGACCGCACCTGAAGGCCCTTGAATCTCAAAGCATCTACATCATCCGTGAGGCCTTTAAGAAGTTCGGCACCCTCGGGATGCTCTGGTCCATCGGCAAAGACTCCAGCGTGATGCTGCACCTCTTGCGCCGCGCCTTCTTCGGGCACATCCCGATTCCCCTTGTGCATATCGATACCAGCTTCAAAATACCCGAGATGATTGAGTTTCGCGATCGCCTCCAGCGCGAACTCGGCTTTCAGCTCATCGTCGGCCAGGACACCGCGACCCTCGCGCGTGGTGATACCTTCCCCGCCGGCAAGGCCACTCGGCTCGCGTGCTGCTCCGCGCTAAAAAAGGATGCACTTCAAAGTGTCATCGAGGGCTATAGCTTTGATGCGGTCTTCGCAGGCATCCGCCGGGACGAAGAGGGTACCCGCTCGAAAGAGCGCTACTTCTCGCCGCGCGGTGTGAACTTTGACTGGAATGTAAAGGATCAGCCGCCCGAACTCTGGGACCAGTTTAAGACGGATTTTGCCCCCGGAACCCACATCCGCGTGCATCCCCTATTGCATTGGACTGAAAAGAATATCTGGGAGTACATCGACCAAGAGCGCATCGCCGTGGTCCCCGTGTACTACGCGGACGGGACGGGGCGCCGCTACCGAAGCCTTGGGTGCGCGCCCTGCACGTCGGGGACCACGTCAGAGGCCAACAACCCATTGGAGATCATCGCCGAGCTCGAGGGGACACGGGTCGCCGAGAGGTCCACCCGCGCACAGGACCAAGAGGCCGAGGACACCTTCGAGAAGCTCCGGGCGGCCGGATACATGTGACATGCCACGGCGCTGTCCTCCTCCGCACCAAACACACAGGGAAATGCAATGCAGATTGAGACATTAGGATCGGCCGCTCCCGCGGCGATCATCCACGATACGCCCATGCGCATCGTCATCGTCGGCCACGTCGACCACGGAAAATCGACCCTCATCGGGCGCCTCTTCCACGACACCAATAGCCTGCCCGAGGGTCGCCTTGAGGCCCTCAAGGAGACCTGCGAGCGGCGGGGGGTGCCCTTTGAGTGGGCCTTCTTGATGGACGCGCTGCAGAGCGAGCGCGACCAGAACATCACCATCGACAGCGCCCAGATCTGGTTTAAGTCGGCCCTCCGGCGCTACGTCATCATCGACGCACCGGGGCACCTCGAGTTCCTCAAGAACATGATCACTGGCGCGGCTAGCGCGGACGCGGCGGTGATCATGGTCGCGGCCGACGAGGGGGTTCGCGCTCAGAGTCGCCGCCACGGTGTGATGTTGCAGCTCCTAGGGATTCGTGAGGTGGTGGTCGCCGTCAACAAGATGGACCTCGTCGGCTTCGATGAGGCCCGTTTCCGTCAGATCGCGGCCGACTACACCGAGTTCTTGGGCGAGCTGGGCGTGACACCCCGCTTTGTCGTACCCATCTCGGCCCACGGGGGCGACAATGTCGTCACGGCCTCCGCCCACACCCCGTGGTACTCGGGGCCCACCGTCCTCGCGGCCCTCGACGCCTTTGTCGCCGCCGAGGTCGACGACGAGCTGCCGCTGAGGATCGCGATCCAAGACGTCTATCGCTTTGACAGCCGGCGGATCATCGCCGGTCGTGTCGAGGCGGGGACCCTCCGCGTGGGCGACACCGTGCGGTTTTATCCCGGCGGGGAGGTCCAGCGGGTCGCCAAGATCGAGTCTTGGTCCGAGGACCCGCCGACCGAAGTGCATGCAGGTCAAAGCGTTGGATTCACGCTCGATGACCAGATCTTTGTCGAGCGTGGCCAGGTCGCGGCCATTGAGACGAGGCCGCCGCTGGTCACGCGGCGCCTCCGCGCGAGCCTCTTCTGGATGGGCCGCGAGTCCCTTCAGATCGGCCGCGAGTACCGCCTCAAGCTCATGACCGCGGACGTGCCCTGCACCGTCGTCGAGGTCGTCCGCAGCCTCGACCCCATTGACGCCGAGGCCACGGCCGCAGGTTCGACGCAGGTGCCCCGCCACGGCGTCGCCGAGGTCATCATCGAGACCCGGGCACCCCTCGCCATCGACCTCCACCAAGACATCCCCACGACGGGGCGCTTCGTCATCGTGGCTGAATACGACGTCGTCGGTGGTGGCATCGTCACCGGCGACGCGTCGCACACGAGCGCCCTCGCCGTCGCCGAAGACGCGGGCGTCGTGAAACACGCTCCCAATCATCGCGCTGCGGAGCTCCTCGCCTCGGCCATGGCTGGTCGCTCAGTGATCCTCGACCACACGACCGTCTCGCGTCTCGTGGACGCGATCGCAACTGCCGCAGGCCACGCAGAGAGAGCGGGGGCGATCGCGACGATCTTGGCCTCATGCGGGATCTCGGCGATCATCGTCTCTGACAACGACATCTGATATTAAACAGTAAATACAAATAGTTATGGAGTGGTTTCGCGAAACTCGTCCCCGCGCAGGGGCGAGCCAGCGGGCACTGCGTCGCCAAGCCTTTGCAACGCGTCAGTTTTTTGGCAGGATTCGCGACGTGAAAAACTACATCTATTTTGCGCTCCTCGTTCTGCCCACCTTGGTCGCTTGTCGCCGGGCCGAACCACCCACACCTCCGGTCGCGACTGATGTCGAGGTCCCTCTTGAGGTTGCCGTCGCGCCGCCGGCACCTGACGCTACCGAGGAGCCCGCGCCGCCAGCGGTGGATCCCGATGCGACGCTGACCCTCTGGGACGCGATCAAAAAAGAGCGCCTCGATAATGGTTTGACCTCCTATGTCATGCATCATGGACACCCCAAGGGGCGCGCTTATGTGTGGCTGGCCGTCAACGCGGGTTCTGTCCAAGAAGAGGACTCCGAGCAGGGCCTCGCGCACCTCGTTGAGCACATGGCTTTTTCGGGGACCAAGCGTTTTCCGGGCTCAAGCGTTGTGACCTGGGCCGAGAGCATCGGGATGCGCTTTGGCGCCGACGTCAACGCCTATACGAGCTTTGACGTCACCGTCTATCAGCTTGAGGTCCCGACCGACGATCCGAAGCATCTCTTGAAAGCCCTTGATATTCTTCGTGACTGGGCTGCGGATATCAGCTTCGAGGAGGCCCCTCTGCAGCGCGAACGGGGTGTCGTCCTGGAGGAGAGGCGCCTGCGCCGCGGTGTCGGTGAACGCGTCTTCGAGGCCCATCTCCCTGTTCTATTCAAGGGCACGCGCTACGCCGAGCGTTTGCCTATCGGCAAGCCCGAGGTCATCGAGAAGGCCCCCCGCGACGTGCTGCTTGGTTTCTATCGCAAATGGTATCGGCCCGACCTCATGGCGGTCATGGTCGTCGGTGACATCGACGCCAACGCAACCGTTGAGGCGGTCCGCGAACGGTTCAAGGACCTCAAAAATCCCGACACCGAGACCCCTCGGACGCCCGGTGGCCAACCCGACGAGGGCCTCCGCGTCTCAGTCGTCCGCGACGCTGAGCTGCCGCGGGCGACGATCTCATGGTTTGAGTTCCTACCACATCGCCCCGAGGGCACGGCCCGCGATTATCGCCGCGGCCTCGCCGATGGGGTCTGGCAGATCATCTTGCAAGAGCGCCTCGCCCAGCTGGGCCGCAAGCCCGACGCCCCATTTGAGGGCGCTGGCTTCTCGATCGATTCACCGATGCGCGACTTCGATGCCCTCTCTGCCCAGGTTTTGCCGAAGCCCGGCAGACTCTTGGAGGCCTTCAAAGCGATCCTCATCGAGAGGCGCCGCGCTGAAGTCGAAGGTTTCAATACCGACGAGATCGTCCGCGCTCGCGCTCAGCTCGAGCGCTTCTACGAGGACTACGACCTCGGGCTCGCGACGACCGAGAGTAATTTGTTTTCAGATGAAATGACGCGCAACTTCTTCGAGGGCGAGCTGATGGTGGGCGCCGCCCGCGAGAAGAAGCTCGCCCTCGAGGCCCTCGCGGCGCTGACATCGGAAGAGATCGCCGCATCCGGCCGCGTCTTCTCGAAGTCCCAGCGCCGCGCGGTGTTGGTGTCCGCTCCCGAAGACGAGACCTTGCCAGACGAGGCCGCTATCCGCGCCGTCATCGCCGAGGTCGCGGCGATGGATGACCTCGTCCGACCTGAGGCCACAGCGGCCCTCGGCGCCCTCGTCACGACGCCTCCGGCGGGGGGCAAGATCGTCGCTGAGAGTCGCTTTGATGCGGTCGACACGACGGTCTGGACCCTCGACAATGGCATCAAAGTCCTCGTCAAGGTGACGGATTTCGAGATCGACGCCGTGACCATCGACGCCGTCGGCCCTGGTGGCTACGCGGCGGTCGCCGACGCGGACTGGGCGCAGGCCCGCTTCGCGCTCTCAGCCCTGTCGCAGGGCGGCCTCGGCGATCACGACGTGATCGAGCTAGGCAAGCTGCTCGCGGGTCGCTCGGCCCAGGCCAGCGTCTTTGTCGGCGACACGACGGAAGGCATCAACGCCGGCGGGTCTGTGCGGGACCTTGAGACGATCCTGCAGCTCGTCTGGCTCAGCGCGACCGCGCCGCGGGTCGACCCTGAGGCTGTCACCATCTGGAAGGATTCCTATGCGACGCGCCTCGACGCCGAGAGGCGCCAGCCCGAGACCCGCTATGCCATTGAGCTGGCCGAGGTGATGAGCAGCAGCCACCCGCGCGCTCGCTGGCCGACGCCCGAGGGTGTCCAGGCCGTGGACATGGACAAAGCCCTCGCGTTCCACAAGGCGCGCTTCGGCGACATGTCGGACCTGACCTTCGTCATCGTCGGCGCCGTGGACCTCAAGACCTTGAGACCGTTGGTCGAGAAGTGGATCGGGTCCCTGCCCGGCGGCGGCCGCGTCGAGACTGAGACCGATATCGGCGTCCGAATGCCGGGCAAAGTCTTTGAAAAGACATGGCGTCTCGGGAAAGAGGACAAGGCCCAGGTCCAGGTCATCCTGCACGCGGATGAGGCGTGGGACCGCGACTCGGATCGGGATCTCCGCATCCTGGCGGATGTCCTCGGCGTGCGTCTCCGTGAGGTCCTGCGCGAAGATCTCGGCGGCGTCTACGGCGTTCAGGTCAGCGGCTCCTTCGATCGTCGGCCGCGTGAGCAACGCGCGCTGTCGATCCGCTTCGGATGCGCGCCAGGCCGCGTCGATGAGCTTGTCGCCGCGACCTTCAAAGAGATCGATCGGATCGCCGCCGAAGGGGCGGGGCCCGAGATCCTCGCGCGCCTCAAAGAGCAGGCCGCTTGCGGCCGGGAGATCCAGCTGCGCAATAACGACGTCTGGGCCGGTTGGCTCTTGTCCTGCGAGCGTTTTGGCGACGAGCCGGAGCGCATCTTGGACCCGGAGCCCTACTACGCGCGCCTCAACGACCAGTTCGTGAAGGCCGCGGCCAAGCGCTTCGGGGACCGCAAGCAGATGTTTAAGGCGGTCCTCCTCCCCGAGGCGAAGTGAGCTAGATTTGCGGGCCTCTCGATTCGAGTCCAAGATGAGCGTCGACCGCAGTTTACCCGCCTGACCCCGCGGCAGGCTATTTGATTGGAGTTGCATATGATGATTTGGAAGACAGTAGTTGGTAGTGCAGCGTTCGCCGTGGCTCTCAGCGCCGGCGCCTGCGGTAGCAAGGAAGGCGAGGCCAGCGGTTCTACCGAAAGTGGCGCGGTCGCGAAGGCCGACGCGCCTACGAAAGAGGCCCTCTTGGCCCAACTCGAGGTCGTGGCCGCGTCTCTGGAAAAGGGCGAGACAGCGGGTCTCGGCGATCACTTCGTGATGCCGCCCGACGCCACCCCCGAAAAGCTTGAAGAGGCCCTCAAGGGTCTCTTTGAGAAGAAAGAGATCTCGACAGCGGGTCTCAAGATTATGGCCGAGAGGGGCAAATTCGGTACCCTCGCCGAGGTCTTCCCCGAAAAGGGCGCCTCACGGGCCGAGCGCATGAAGCTGAACCCCACCGAGTGCTACGCGATGGCCTTCGAGAACGGCGAGGTCATGGCGCACTGGACTGGCTCGCAGTTCAAGATCTTTCGCCTCGATGACATCGGCAAGCTGGGCGCGCCGCCGGCTCCCGAAGGCGAGTAGAGTCGCGATGACTCGAGTTGAGTCGAAATTGATAGGGCGCGTGGAGTGCCAAGCGCGCTCCACGCGTGTACCTTGACGGTATGAGCTATCAAGAACTCGGCTATCTCACAGTCCTCGTGGTCGATGATGACGCGGCGATGCGCGCTCTCATCGTCAACCTCGTCATCGGCGAGGGGCACCAAGCGATCCCCGCCGGCTCTGCTGAGGCCGGCCTTGAGACGCTGCCGCATTATAGATTCGACGTGGCCTTCCTCGATCACAATCTCCCGGGGATGGAGGGGCTCGTGCTTGGCGAGTATCTCGCCCGGAACAACCCCCGGATGTCGGTCGTCCTCGTGTCGGGCGAGACAGAGGGCCGCCTCGCGCGCCAAGCCGAGGCCGTGGGCGCCACCTTTGTCGCCAAACCCTTCGAGCCAGAGCGCCTCGTCGCGATTCTAGAGGCCGCCGAGGCCCGCGAGCGTGCCCCGCGTGAGGCTCCGGCCCCATCACCCACGGCTGGTCCAGTGGACCTTGTCCGGCATTGGGCCACCGTTGGCGCGGCCTTTTCCGTCGGCAGCTGCCCATCGCGCCTTGAGTCCACATTGAACCAAGGCATCCGCGAGGCCCTCGAGGCCATCGCGTTTCGGGGCGGCTTCGACGAGGAGGCGCGGGCCACTGCCTACACTGGCCTCATCGCGATGCGGGTGCTCGGGCTTGACATCCCCTCGACCCGTTCAGGTCAAACCTATTGCGAGTGGTACGACACCCTGATGATCGATGCCGGCCGGCCGGCCTCCTTCTCGAAGTCCGGGTCGTCATCGCGTTGAGTTGCGACTATCCTTTTACGCCACCGGCGGTGAGCCCGCCCACTAGGTGCTTTTGCAGCGCGTAGAAGAGCAGCATCACCGGGATACTAGCGAGGATCGCCCCCGCCGCGAAGAGGCCCCACGAGGTCTCATGTTCACCGACGAAGCGCTGCAGGGCCACCGGCAGGGTCATCAGCTCGGCGTCGTTGAGGAAGGTCGCCGCGAGGATATACTCGTTCCAGGCGGTCATGAACGAGAAGAGGGCCGTCACCGCGAGGGCAGGGCGCGACAGCGGCAGCACGATGCGCCAGAAGATCGTGAAGCGGGACGCCCCATCGATGAGCGCGGCCTCCTCCATCTCTTTAGGCAGGGTGTCGAACCAACCCTTGAGCATCCAAGTACAGAACGGGATGGCGGTCGTCGCGTAGACCACGACGAGGCCGAGGTGGGTGTCGAGGAGTCCCGCCAGATCCATCAGGATATAAAGCGGAATCATCATCACGACGCCGGGAAATAGTTGCGTCAGCAAAAATCCAGACAGCAGCATGCCGCGGCCCCGGAAGCGGAAGCGCGAGAAGGCATAGGCCGCGCTGGTTGAGAGGAAGAGACCGACGACGGTCGTGATGGACGCCACCCAAAGCGAGTTTAGGGCCTGGCGGATAAAGGTCCCATCCGATAAGAGGTGCTCAAAGTGTTCCGTCGTGATCGTGTCCGGAAAGGGCGAGGGGTCCGGTGAGAGATTCTGGCCGGGAGACAGGGCCGTCTTCAGGACCCAGAGCACCGGGTAGAGGGCGACGATGCTGACGAGGATCAGCACGAGATGAGGCCAGATGCGGGCCCAATAGCGGTTTTTTCGGTCAGGCGTCGTGGTTCGGTCGGTCATGCCGCGGCCCCCGCGCGTTTGCCGCTGTCGGTGCTGGTCTCAAGGCGCCTCGATACGCGCATCGAGTAGCGAGCCCAGAAGAGCAAGATGATGAAGATGAGGGCCGCATAGGCGGCGGCATAGCCGTATTGTTCGCGGCGCGCGAAGGCCCAGCGGTAGGCTTCGCTGATGAGGATGTCAGTCGAGTTATCGGGGGCTCCACCCGAGACGAGATAGATGATGTTGAACTGGTTGAAGGTCCATACAACCCCGAGCAGAATCGCCGGGACAAGCGCAGGCTTCACAAGGGGCACCGTGATGTGGCGGAAACGCTGCCAAGCCGAGGCGCCATCCACGGAGGCCGCCTCGAGAAGATCCTTCGGGATGGCTTGGAGCGCGCCCAGCGAGATGACCATCATGAAGGGAAACCCGAGCCAGGCGTTGGCGCAGACATTGGCGAAGAACGCGGTCCCGAAGCTGTCAAACCAAGGCACGCCCGACAGGCCAACGCTCTCGAGGATACCGTTGATGGCGCCAAACTGCGTGTTGAAGAGGCCCTTCCACATGAGCGCCGTGATGTACGACGGGACGGCCCACGGCAGGATGAGCAGGACACGGTAAACTGGTTTTAGCGCCAAGAGAGGGCGGTTTAAGAGCAGGGCTAGGGCGAAGCCGATGCCGACGTGCAGGACAATGTTGACGGCCGTCCATAAGACCGTGACCAGCAGCGCGTAGTAAAAGGACAGGGGCTCGAAGACGTCGAAATGATTTGAGCCCAAAATATCGGCGAAGTTGTTCCCGCCGACGAAGGTCCACTCGCCCTCGGCGTGATGAAAGAAGGCCAGCACAAGACCCACGATGAAGGGCACCATGACCAAGATACCGGTCGCGATGACGGCGGGCGCGACCCAGGCGAAGGCACGGGCTGGGGCGGGTCCGCGGTCGATGGGGTGGGCGCGGCTCTTGCGAAAGATTCTTGCAGCAGCGACTAAGGCCAAGATAGTCGCTGCGCCGAGGAGGATGATCCAGGGCAGCGGGGCGGCTGGACTCGGAGGACCCTCTTCGCCGGAGGGGTTGGCGATGGCGTCATAGCGGCGTGTGGCGGCCTCGGCGGCCTCGGCGGGGCTGGACCCGCGTAGGAGCTGCTTGAGGGCGAGGTCCCCCGGCTCCCAGACCAGCTGCATCGCGGGGTCGTTGTCCATCGGCACGGTGTTCGGGAGCTGCGCCAAGAAGGCCCCTAGGATGGCGTCCTGGGCGATCTCGGTCTGTCGCCAGGTCCCAGCATGGGCGACCGCCTGGCGGCCCTTCGTGGCGCGTGTAGGGGCCGATTCCGGGCCAGCGAGATAGGCGGCGAGCCCGTGGGCGGCCGCAGGGTGGCGCGCCTTGGCGGAGACGAAGGCCCCCTCGACGGTCAGGAAGGGCGTGGCGGGGCGAAGGTCCCCCGTCTTGGGGTCGCGGTACGGGGGCAGGGGGTGTACCGACCATCGGATCTCTTTCGAAATCTCGCCGACGAACCACGGGCCGCTCAGCGCGGCGGCGAGGCGCCCCTCGTTGAAGAGCGCGGTGATGGTCGAGCCCGCGGGCTCGGAGGGGAGGTGTCCCTCGCGGGCCAAGCGTCCCACGAAGTCAAAAGATTCCAGCATCGCAGGTGATTTGAAGTCAAATGATTTTCCGGGGGTCAGGAGCTGCGCGGGGACGCCTCCATCGTCCCGTCGCAGGCCGCCGCCAGCCGCGAAGAACCAGGGGGCATGAAAGTAGAATGAGCCCGCCGGATAGCCGATTGGGAAGACGCCTTTGCCGTAGGTCCCGGCTGGGGCGAAGAAGGCGTCTGTCGAGGTCGGCGTCGCCGGCATCAAGTCGTCGTTGATGAACAGCGCGAGGGATTTGAACGCCAGCGGATAGCCCCAGAGCTTGCCTTCGAAGGAGAGGGCCGCGCGGGTCTGCGGCAAGAAGTCCGCGGGGTCCGCTGGCAGCGCCTCAGCCACGAGCCCGGCGTGTACCCAGCCGCCGACCCTCTCGTGCGCGAAGACAAAGAGGTCCGGGCCGTTATTGCGAGGAATTGCCGAGGTCAGCTTTGACGCGAGGGTCTCGTTTGGTACACCAAGTACTTCGACCGGGATGGGCGAGGTCTTGCGATACGCGTCAACCGCCTCCAGCAGGGCCACCTCTTCAGCGCCGCGGTAGCTGTGCCAGACGACGAGGGGGCGCTCTTTGGGCGTGCAGCCGCCGATCGTGACTAGGACTAGGGCCGCGAGGCCAACGGCACGCCGCGCGGATGTCATGCGGTGCGACCGTGCCTCAGCGCCAGGCCGTCAGCACCGAAGACGTGGACCTTCGCCATGTCGACGGCGACTCGCGTCTCGTCGCCTGGCCTAAGCGGTGACCCGAGCGCGCCGGCGTGGTGAATGATGAGCGGGGTCTCGCCTAAAGAGTCGCGCAGGACCGCATGGATAAAGGTCTCGGACCCCATCGGCTCGACGACGGTGACGGTCGCGGCGAGGTCCTGCGCGTTCATCGAAAGGCTGAGGGCCTGGGGCCGAACGCCGAGGGTCGCTGGGCCCGCAGAGAGGGCGAGGTCATCCGGAAATTGAAGCCCGATCTCGGGTTGTTCCGGGCGGCCCGCGACGACAAAACGGGTCTCGTCGCCCGAGCCGACGACCTCACCCGTCAGAAAGGACATGGCCGGCGAGCCGATGAAGCTCGCCACAAAGCGGTTGGCCGGTCTCTCGTAGAGCTCAAGGGGCGGGCCGACCTGTTGCAGGACGCCATCGTGCAGGACCGCGATGCGGGTCGCCAACGTCATGGCCTCGACCTGGTCGTGGGTGACATAGACCATCGTCGCGCCGAGGCGGCGGTGCAGGGCCGCGAGCTCGCCGCGTGTCTGCACGCGCAGGGCCGCGTCGAGATTGGACAGGGGCTCGTCGAAGAGGAAGACTTTTGGCTCGCGGACGATGGCGCGCCCGATGGCAACGCGCTGGCGCTGCCCACCGGAGAGCTCTTTCGGGAAGCGGTCCAACAGCGAATCGAGCCCCAACATGCGCGAGGCCTCGCCCACGCGCGCCTTGATCTGCGCGGCCGGGGTCTTCCTCAGCGTCAGCCCAAAGGCGAGGTTCTGGCGCACGCGCATGTGCGGGTAGAGAGCGTAACTCTGGAAGACCATTCCGATATCGCGGTCTTTCGGGGGCATGTCGTTGACGACGTGGCCGCCGATCGCCACCGTCCCCTCGGAGATAGTCTCAAGTCCAGCGATCATCCGCAGCAGCGTCGACTTGCCGCACCCGGAGGGCCCCACGAGCACCAAGAATTCACCGGGCTCCACAGCGAGCGTGACCCCCTTGACGACGTGGACCTCGCCGTAGTGTTTGTGGATCGCGGACAGCTCGACGGTCGCACCAGCCATCGCTTAGGCCTCTTCCCAGGTGAGGGTCAGGGTCGTCTCACCGGCGATAAAGAGGTAGCGATTCTGTCTCTTCTCCCAGCGGGGAGGCGCGTCGGGAGGTGTCGAGACGAGCTTGACCGCGTAGAGGCGCCCTGGGGCTAGTTTGAGGTGAAATGTCCCGTCCTCGCTGGCGGGAGCTCGATCGGGGGACCAGGCGCCGAGCTGAGGCGTGGCGCCGACGAGACGCACCGCGCCCGCGGGCCGGGCCTTGACGACGATGGTGACAGACACCGGGTCGGATGAAGGGGGTCGCGTCGCGTCGAAATGACGCCGCGTGACGCTCATCGGCGGGGCCTCGATACTTGGTAGTCCTAGGTTTTTGAGCGCAGGCAGGCGAATGGCCTCGGCGGTCGGGTTGACCGTGACGAGGGTCCCGAGGGTGCCGACGCTGCGTGAAAAGCTCAGGGCCCCGCGCGAGTCCCAGGTCTCGATGCGCGTCGTCCCGCCCGTGAGGGCCTTGTCCCTAGCGCGCAGGGAGAGGGCTGCGCGGGTGTGCCCGACGAGGGGGTGCGCCGCGTCGAAACGCATTGGGGCGCGGTTTTCGGGCTCATTCTGCCCCGCCAGTCCGACCTCGGTCCCCCAGGTCAGCGCCGGGTGGGCGGGCAGGGTCACGAGGGCGTCGAGGGCGAGGCCGACCTTGGCGACGTCGCCGCCGCAGACGGACATCACGCGCGGCAGGTCGTGGTTATCGAGGAAGGCGTAGCGCTCGAGGGGGGCCTCCCCGCGGGCTATGGCCGCGTCGTCGAGGGCGAGGTTGACCGACAGGGCAGTGCCAAGAGGCCCTGCGCCCGCGCCACGGCAAAAGGTGTCGATGAGCGCGTAATGTAAGCCGAAGTCGAAGATCGCCGAGAACCCGCCATCGCGGGCGAGAGAGTCCACCGCGATTGGGTCGCCGTCGAGGATCTCGGCCAAGAGTCCGACCCCGGGCCGCGCGGCGGTCATCTCGCCGTTGAAACGACGCCAAAAAGCCGGGCTGATGTGTTTGACCGCGTCGAGGCGGAGGCCCGTGGGTTTGAGCAGCTCAACCCACATGGTCGAGGTCGCCGTCAGGAACGCGTAGACCTCGGGGTTAGCCTGGTTGAGGTCCGGCAGGCCATGGACCTGGCCCTCTTCGAGCTGGGTCGGGTCCTGCCAGTTGGTGATGGTCCGCTGTGCCCGAAACCACGACGGTTTTTCCTTCGTGACGGGCGCGTCGGGGCCCACATGGTTCAGCACCAGATCTAACCAGAGCCCAAGCCCTCGTTGTTGCAAATTTTTTGCGAGGCCCGCGAGGTCTTCGCGGGTACCAAAGCGCGGCTCGACGCGATCGAGGTTGGTCGTCCAGTAGCCGTGAAAGGCCGCGTGCCCGAAGAACCTTTCCTGCCGGGTGGCGAAGGGAGGCGAGAGCCAGATGGCACCCACACCGAGGTCCTCGAGCCAGTCGAGGTGTGCCGAGAGGCCGGCTAGGTCTCCACCGAACCACGCGGTCGGGTCCGCCATCGCGGTCGTCGCCGAATCAGACCGCGCGAAGCGATCGATCATCACAAAGTAGAGCGCGTCGCGGCTTGGCTTGGCCTGGCTCTCGGTGGGCGGGGCCGCCTTGGGTTCAGGCGCGGAGATGAGGGCGCGGTCGAGCAGCAGCGCGAGCTCGTCGGCCAGCTGGCGATGCACGTACTTGAAGGCATCGCCCGCGCCCTCGTGCTCGAACATCAGGTGGGCGGCCACCGAGAGGTCTTGGGTCCGGGCCTGCTCGGGGCGACCCCGCGGCGTGAGCGTGAGTTGGACCTCGACGTCCCAACGGAAGCGTCCGGCGATCTGCGTAAAGTAGCGCGCATTTGCTTGGACTAGCAATGTAAAGTCCGACATCGGCGCCACCCCGCGCAGCGCGTCCACACGGGCCGGGGTGGCGCGGAGTTCGCTTAGGCTTCGCGAGAAGGCGCTCGCCGGGATGTCGGTCGGGATGAGGTTCCGAGCCGCGAGGGCCTCGTGGATCACGTCGGTCACGCTGCTTGGTACAGCAACCGATGTCCCGTCGGCGCGCTCTAAGACCACATGGACACCGACCGTCGCCGGCGAGGCGAGGCGCACGGGCGGGGTCGACGCGATACAGCCGCCGAGGCCGACTATCACCACCAGCGTCAGGGCCGCATGTCGTAGGTTCAGAACCATGCTTCGACCTCCAGCGCGAGGATGTGGTGCCAGCGCTGTGACGGCGCGCCATAGGCGTTAAACTGGTCGAGACTCTCGACAAAGGAATTGCCGAATGCGTTGATCTGATTCGACCATTGAAGCCCATAGAGGAAGCGGAAGGATGGGCGCGTGTAGACCCCCATCCCCAGCGGCGAGATGACCGGGCCGAGCTTGAGCTGCCAGGTATCGCGGACGCGGCGGTCGCCGAATTCCAGGCCACGCGGGTCCGTGAGGCCATCGGTTGACTTGAATACGCTGTCGCCGTAGCCGCGGTAGAGGTTGCCTTGGTGTGAGACCTCGCGGGCGACGGATGTTTCCAGCAGCAAATGAATTTCGGGGGTCATGTAGGCCTGAAAACGCGCGACCGTGGACATGAAGGTGCGATTGTCGTCACCGGGTGCGACGGTGTTGTCATCATTCCATGAGTGGCCGTAGAGCAGACCCCACGAGAGATCGAGGACACCGTCGATGAGGATAAGCTGGGCCTCGTTGCCGATCATAGCCTCGAAACGATCGTCGGTCAGCGCGCTGAGATGCAACCGAAAGACGCGGTCGGCGAAAGTTTCTGTAGAAAACTGATCGGGGAGGCGCTTTTCGACCCGCGCATAGAGGTTATTCCAGCGCAGAGGGCCACCACCAAAACCCACGTAGGCAAACGCGCTGAAGCCGACCGCGTCGTTTGGGGCCGGGTTCGGGAAGTCGTCGAGGCGTCCGGGGTTGGCCTCGGCGTAGCGCTGGACCACCTCGCCTCGAAGCCAGTTCTCGTAATCAAGTCCCGGTGTTGTATGTGGAGCAAAACGATTACCGGGGACCTTCGCTTCATAGAGGAGCTGGCCGCCGAGGCCAAACTCGAAGCCGCGCAGGGGCGAAAACCGCGCGGCTAGGCCCGCAGTCAGGATCGGCGAATATTGGTCGCGACGAATGAAGTAGCCGGAATCGCCCACGCCTATTGTGATGTCCACCGAGTCGTCGCGATAGCGCGCTGAAAATCCGACTGTTTCGAGGAAGATCTGGGCCGGGCGGAGGTCATAGAGGCCGAGGTCCCCCATGAAGTAGTCGAGGGTGCCGAGCTGCCAGACTACCCCTTCGAGGCCAATATTGCCCGCGCGGACGAAGAGCTGTGAGAGACGAAAGGCGCCCAGAGAGCCGTTATCCGGTGACGCGTTGCCGACCGAGCCGCCCTCGACCCGGGCGTGTAGCGAGGTCCACGGTGTCTTGCGTCCAGCGACCTCTTGCAAGATGTCGAGGCGCCCCTCGAGCGCCGCGTAGGGCCTCTCGTTGAGGAGGCGCCCGTGGAGGTTCCAGTAGCCGAGGCGTCCGTCGCCGCCCTGGAAGTCGGGCCGCGCCATGACGCGCAGATAGCCGCCGGCCGTGGCGCGGGGCCTCTCAGGTTCAGCGCGGCCGGTGCCTGGCACCAAAGTGGCGACCAGCGCGCAGGTCGCGAGCGCGATGAGGGGCCGGTGTAGGCGGCCAAATGAGACAGAGGCGGACATTCCCGAGAGGGTACTGGATTCGCCGTTGTGTGCAAGCGCACCCCGGGCGCACGTTAGGCACCGCAATGTTTTTTGAAGTGCAATGAATGCCGGTGTCCGGCGCGCTGATTATTGCGTACGTTCCGGGGCGGGAAAGCGGGCGCCATCGAAGAACATCGTCATCACACCGCGAGGCGGCAGCTCGCTCTTCGTCCAGATCGTGTAGACGGCGATTTGATGGCGAGTAATCCACCCTTTGACAGCGATCTGCTCGCCTTCGGTCGTCTCCCAATAGTCGATAACTCCCTTGGCGTCGGGTGCGCTCTCGAGGCGGTGTCCGCGGCCATAGCCAACGGCCTCCTTCACATCGAAGGCCGTCTTGAGATGGTCTAGATAGCCGACAAGGACCTCTTCGTTGTCCACGTCGAAGTCCATCGCCTCGCTAAACTTTACGCCGATGAGGGCGAAGGTGATGCCGTCGTGTCCAAACTCGGCCGTCTCGACGAGGGCGCCATCTTCGCTTTGAGAGGCCGTAAACGCCGGGAACCCCCTCGGAACGTAGGCCTCGAACCCGGCCTTGCCCACGGGGACCTTGTCAAAGCGTGGCACGTTGAAGGCCCCGTTCGGCCCAGCGACGACCGCACCGCTATTGGGTTCGGCTTCAATCACCACCCCAGCGGAAGAGGATGGGGGCGTGGAGGCGCAGCCCGCGGCGAGCGCGGCGCCAAAGCCAGCGGCGGCGATCATGATGGTCTTCGCGAAGAAACGGGACATCTCTTACCTCGTGTGTCGTTGGTGCGCGTCAGATTGGCACGGGTCCTCGGTAGCGACAAGAGGACGCCGTGTCGCGCCGAAAGTTCCCGCGTGGTCCACGTCCACGCGGGTCCCCCGCAAATATCGGAGACGCGCCGCCGCGACTGTGAAAGACTGCCGCCATGGCATTTGAAGACCTCCTTGGCCGCTATTGTACCCTGCGCGTTGAGCGCCTCACCCCGTATGGCGCCGCCTTGGCGCGCCTCGACGCGGACGGGGACGACGCCGACGCCGACCCCGTTTTTTTTGATGGTCGCGCGCCAACGATCCTGCTGCCGCGCCGCGAGGTGCCGCCCGACCTCGGTCAAGGCGATTCCGTCGAGGTCTTTATCTACCTCGACTCCGAGGACCGCTACACCGCCACGCTCACGCACCCCGCCGTGGCCCTCGGTCAGGTCGCATTTATCACCGTCAATGACGTCACGGACTTTGGGGCCTTCTGCGATTGGGGCCTCATGAAAGACCTCCTCGTGCCGCACGCCGAGCAGACCCGCGACCTGCACGTCGGCGACTGGCATCCCATCGGGCTGATAATCGACCCATCCGGCCGCCTCGCCGGGACAATGCGTGTCGCGGAGATGCTTGGTGATCCAAAAGGATATGAGGTCGGCGACTGGGTCTCCGGTGAGGCTTGGCGCATCGAGCCAGAGCTCGGGCTCTTCGTCATCGTCGACAGGTCCTACGTCGCGGTCCTGCCAGAGAACGAACCCCACTCGCTTGAGCGCGGCGAACGGGCGCGTTTTCGCGTCGCGGCCCTGCTGCCGGACGGGAAGATTCGGCTTTCGCTACGGGGTCTTGCCCACACGCACCTCGCGGATGACGCCGAGACGGTGTTCGCGGTGCTGGGCGGATCTCACGCGCCGCGTCTCGGCGACAAGTCCAGCCCCGCGGCCATCCACGCGGCCTTTGGCCTCAGTAAGAAGGCGTTCAAGCGCGCTGTCGGCGGCCTCCTGAAGGCGGGTCGCATCGAGCTGGCTCCCGACGGTACCGTCCGCGTTAAAGCTCAGCAGGCGGACGAGCCTGACCCGGCTTCTGACGCGTGAGCCAGCCGTTCTTGCGCACCGTCAGGGTCGCCCAGGGCTGCACCCAGAAGAGCCCGAAGAGGGCGAACCAGCCGTAGAGGATCCCGAAGAGGAAGTCGGTGGAACGCTCGGACCTCAAATAGATGGCGCCGTAGAAGACCCCAAAGAGGGTGCCGGCCACAAGCGCGCGCAAGAGCCACACCGGGTCGAAGAGGAGCAACCAGGCCCCTCCGAGCACAGCGGCGGTGCGGAGGGCGATGGACAGAGGCTGCGCGATGGCGTCGGCGGCCATCAGCGTCCCGCGCACTAGGCCGAGCTTGATGGCGCGACGTGGCGTAAAGACGAGGGCGCGGAGCCCTTCGCGCGTGGCCGAGCGCGCCCAGCGCGTGAACATGCGCGTGAGGCCGCGGTAGGTCGTCGGGACAAGGGTCTCGACGCGCGCGGTCTGCTGGTAACGGGTGTGGGCGCCAAGGGACAGGACGAGGTTGGTCATCGCGTGGTCGTCGCCGTTCGTGCAGCGCGCGCCGAGAAAGCGCTGGTCGCGCCAAGCGTCGAGGTGCGGCGCGATGAGCGCCCGGCGATAGCACTGGAGGGCGCCTGGGCAGCACCAGATTGTGTTGAGCTGTGACTGATAGGCGCGAGTGAAGTCAAAGCCCAAGAGGTAGCGGACGTGCAACATGCGCGTCAGGATGCTGTGGTGCCGATTCCAGACGCGCACCTGGCCGGCGACGCCGCCGACCTCGGGGTCGGCTACGAGGGGCGCGACGAGGTGGCGCAGCGTGTCGGGGTAGATCCGGGAGTCCGAGTCGACCGTCGCGACAAACTCCGAATCTGAAAGCGAAAAACCAGCGTAGAGGGCGTGCCTCTTGCCGCGGTTCTCGGGCAGATGGATGACCGTCAGGCGCGGGCCCAGGGCCTCTCTGGCGAGGTCGAGGTGATGGCCGGTGTCGTCGCTGGAGCCGTCGTTGACCGCGATGACCCGCAGGCGGTCAGCCGTGTAGTCGGCGGCGAAGATGGACTCGAGGGTCGTGCGGACGCCGGGGCCCTCGTTGAACGCCGGGATCACGACCGTGAGGGTGGGTAAGGAGGCGGGGTCGGCGGCCATGGGCACTGGGCGGTAGAGGAGCCACAGCACGAGACGAACGCCAAAGACCGCGAGCAGGACCGCCGAGAGGCTCGGCAGCAGAGACGTCGCCTGCCCATCGCTTGGGGACAGGAATCCAAGAAGATCAGGGTGAAACGCGACCACGAGGATGCCGATGGTGGCGAGGGCCGTCAGCACCTTAGTGACCGTCGCGGCGTTTTCCGTGCGCCTCATGGCTCGGCGATTGGTTTGATTTCAAAGAACTCGATCGTTGATTCTGCAATCTTCGGCAGGCTCGCGAGCATGCTATGGTCGTCGTCGACCGCCACCAGCGTGACCCCCGGGTGGGCTCTCGCGAAGGCCTCGGACGACTCGATAGGGACCACGGCGTCCCTGGTGCCATGAAAGATGATGGTCGGGCAGGGGGGCGTCGGCGTCGGCGGGTGGCTGAGAGCCGCCTCGATAAATCCCCAATGGACGGCGACCGGGGCCCCTGTGGCATCGGGGAAGGGTAGATACCCACGCTGTTTCCAGCGTTCCATGCGGTCTTGTCCCAAGAGGGTCGGCCAGCGCGTTGGCATATCGAAGCCCGGGCACAGCAAGACCAGTCGATCGACCCGCGTCGGGTTGAGTTGGGCCCACCGGGCGGCGAGCCACCCGCCAAGCGAGGATCCAATGAGCCGGACGGGGCCATCGCCCGGCGCCGCGGCCACGCAGCGGTCGACCTCGGCTAACATGGCGTCGTGATTTAGCTTCGCGAAGCTCGGCAGGTTGAGGTCCGGGGTCCACAGCGTGTGCCCGAGGCACCGGAAGATCGCCGCGAGCTCTACGCCCTTTTTGGACGCGCCGGAGGACGCGAAACCGTGCAGGTAGACAAAGGTTGGAGGTGGGCTGTCGGCATAGGGCATTTCGCGGTGCTAGCACGGGTTTACGCGAGAGGCCACGGCCCTTTGTGGGGTCACAGACCTAAAAATGCGCGGTCGGGTGACAACGTTTTTACACTTTCGCGGGACCCGATCCGGCTCGTCGCGCGTTTGGCATAGGGTTCGGCGCTGCCGTCCTCGCTTCCCAATCACCGCCGTCCCGCATCGCCTTACCAACTGAGGCCTAGGCGCTACCTTCGGAGACCCTATGACCAGCCCCCTCTGCCCCGCGATCCGCCGCCGCATCCTGTGGTCCCTCGCGGGCCTGTGGCTCCTCGCGGCGCTCTTTGCGTCTATCTCGACCGGCTACGCGGCGCCGCCTCGGCTTGATGACGCGTCACCGATTGACAACGCCTCTCGCGAGGTCAATCCGCGTGGACCCGTGAAGTGTCCCGACGTCGGTCTCGTGACCTACCTCGGCGACAAGGTCGGCTACCACAAGCCCTTGCACGTCAACCCAGATTTCGAGCACCGTCTCAAGGCCTTTGAGGCCGTCCTCGCGGAGACCGCCATCCGCTACTACGGCCGCGCGCCGACGACGGTCCGCCACCTCGGCAGCTTCAAGTGTCGGCGCATCGCGCGCTATCCGCACCTCGTCAGCGAGCATGGCCTCGGCAACGCGCTTGATGTGGCGGGCTTCGCGTTTAAGCCCTTGCCCCGCGGGAAGAAGCTGCCTGACGGCGCACCGAAGTCGCTGACGAAGGCTTTCACCGCGACGGTCCTTGATGATTGGACCGCGCCGACTCGCACGAAGTCCAACGCCGCGAAGGTCAAGGCGTACCACAGCGGCTTTCTTCATGCCCTCGCCGCCGAGCTCGACTCGCGCCCGGATATCTTCCGCGTCATGCTCGGGCCCGGCTACCCGGGCCACCGGGACCACTTTCACTTCGACTACGCGCCTTATCGCCTCACGGCGTGGTGAGGTGCGGCGCCCCGGCGGATCACCGCCGATGTATCCCTTGCCAACGTCCCTCACCCGTGAAAGATCGCCGCCATGCCATCTAATCCGCCGCATCGGTCCATCCTCGCTCGCCTCCTCCTCGCGCTCGGTATCGCCGGGTTGACCGTGTTCGGGCTCTGGCGCCTGACGCGCGATGACAGCCCACCGCCGCCGCCCGAGACGCCGATTGAAGGCAGCCCGGCCGGCTCAGCCACGCCCGCGGAGGGCCTAAACCCATCCGCAGCACCACCGACGAGCCAGGACGCGACCGTGCGTGTGACCGCGTGTACTGGCGTCGCGCTGGGCGACCTGACGGTGGTCGTGCAGGGCGCGTCACGGGCCTGGCAGGCCCCTGTGAAAGAGGCGGAGGGACGCGCCGAGGCTCGCATCGCGGGGGCGGGCGCCCCGGGCCCCAAGACCGTCTCGGTCTCGTGGGGCGATTGGAGCTCCGAGCCCAACGCGATGGATGGCGACAAGGTCCTCCTCGATGTGTGCCCTGGGGCTGAGATATACGGGCGCGTGATGACCGGCCAGGCCGCGCCGCGTGAGGGGGCGCCGGTCGAGCTCCATGATCGCCAAGGGCGCGTCATCGCCCGGGCCGTGACGGACGGGAAGGGTGCCTATTCGTTGCGAGATCCGGGCCTCACCGGCGCCTCGCTTGCGATCCCAACCCTTGAGGCCCCCGAGGTCGGGCGCCGGCTCATCGTGCAGCTCAAGCCTCTAGAAAAGCGAGAGATCCACGTCCTCGTTGGGGAGACCCGGCCTATCGTTGGCTGGGTCCTGGATGCCAAGGGTGACCCACAGGCTGGCGTGCTCGTGAGTCTCGACTGGGAAGGACTCCAGACCGCGGGCGCACCGGCGAACTGGACCGCGTTGACCGACGGTGGGGGCGCCTTCACTTTTATGGACGCGCCGCCGGGCCCCGTGCGGGTGCGCGCCGATGGCGGCGTTCAGGGTCAAGCTTCGGCCCGCGTCAGCGCGGTCAGTGGCCCCGGTGGGCGACCGCGGCGCGAGGTGACCCTCGTCCTCGAGCCCAGCGCCTCGCTCCGGGTGACGATGCCGGTCGCCCCGCCTGGCGCGGTCGTCGTCGTCCGTAGCCACGACCCGCTGGCGCACGGCGGTGTCGCAGGCCTTGACACCGACAAGCCCGGCCAGAGCTCGTCGCTCGTATCCCTCGATTTTATGAAGCGCACCCTCGTGCCTGCGCTTGAGAAGTGGAACGATGGCGACGTCGAGACGTCGATGACGACGGTCGCTCTCGCGATGATGAGCCCATCCCGCGCTTTGACTTTGCCGTTGCGCTATCGCGACGCGTACCCCGAAGTGAGCGACGATGCGAAGGACCCGGCCGCGATCTCGCTCGACGGGGCAGCACGTGCAGCTGCGCGCCGGGCGATCACTGACCATCCCGACACGGTCTCGTATTTTGGCCGCGCCGCCCGCCGGCTGCGTGGCGGGATGGACGCGCGTTCTGCCCTCGGGATGCCTTTCGGCACGGGGTCTGCGGGTCCGGACGCGCTCGTGGCCCAGTATCAAAGCCCTTACGCCGCCGAGGCCCCAGCGGTGCTGTCGGCCGAGACCCGCGCCGTCCTCCTGCGCGCCTTCGGTGACGGCGTCCCTGTCGGATCCTTCGTGGTACCCGGCGAGAGCTGGGCTGAAGTGACTCACGGCGAGGTCGGCGACTGGCTCGCCGTCCAGGCCGGGATTGTTCTGCAGGTCAGCGTCCGCCTGCCCGGGATCGCCGCAGAGGTGAGGTGTGGGGATGCGCTCGTCGGCGCCGCTGGGATGTTCGAGCTGCCCTGCGGTCTTAAGGGTGAGGCCGTGATTCGCGGGCGAGTCCTCGACGTGAATGAGGAGCCCTTGGTCGCCGCGGAATTGCGCTTCGAGGGCGGACCAAAAGGCAAGACGGGCGCCGGTGGTTATTTTGAGGTGAAATGGAATATCGAGCGTGGGGCCGCGGTCGATCTTTGGTCCTGCACGGATTGTGGTGGGCTGGAGGTCCGCGGTCTCGTGGGCGCCCGACGTTCGATAAACGTCGTGCCAGGCCGCACGACGGATATCGGCGACCTCGTGCTGGGCCCACAGGCGCCGCTCACCGGCTCGCAGGGCGAGGTTGCCGCCGGCGGTGGCACTTTCCTGCCGACCCTCGGGGGTTTCTTCATCGACTCGGTCGACGAGGGGGGCTGGCTCGAGAACGAGGGCGTGAGTCCGGGAGACTCCCTCGTTCGGATGGGTACGGTCGAGGCAGCCGGGGTCGGCCGTGACGAGCTCTTTCGGATCCTCGGTGGCGCCAAAAAAGGCGCTTCTCCCCACGATGATCTCCCTCTGTGGCTCAAGACCATCGATGGCGAGCTGTACCCCGTGACCCTCGGGCCGCGGAAATCGAAGCTGAAGTAACACCGAAACGCGGGCATCACGGCGCTTGGGGTCGTCCCGGCATTGCCGCGTCCGTCATTGTCGGCTAGCACTTGGACCCTCGGGGTTGAGCCCCGATCCCCATCAAGCCGGAGACTCCAATGCGCACGTTCTTCTTAGCCTCCACAACACTCGTCTTGGCCGCCGGTTGCGGCTCTGCCCAGATGGCGAACACCTGGAAGTCGCCCCAGACATTCCATGAAAACGCTGCCTTCGTCGAGGATGGCGAGACCGACGCGCAGGTGCTCGAGGATGCCGGCCCGACCTACACGGTCGACGATTGCCTCACCATCAAGATGGCGCCGGATAAGTCTAAGATTTATTACAGCTTTCTTTTCAACTTTCCCTTCGACGCCGAGTGCTCACTGGCTGGCATGGCGACGGCGGAGGGGCCAAATACCTGGGTCCACGAGTTCTCGTTGGCGGATGAGGGCGACGACCAGAGCATGTGTCGTTTGGTACTCAAAGAAAAAGACGGCGCCTGGACCGTGGATGATGAGGCCAACTGTCGCGACCAGTTCTGCGGAGCCCGCGGCTCAATCAATCACTTGTTTAGCGCCAGCGAGAAGGGCCCGCTTAGCAAGTGCGGCTACCAAGAGTAATAGTTTGACATCAATAAATGTTGGGGCTCGCGGCGGAGTCCCCAGCCTTGTCTAGGGCCTTGATGTGCGGGGCGTGACACGATGAAGTGTGTGGTGTGGGTCTCTTTGGGGGTGGTGGCCAGCCTCGTCTGCGGTTGCACCGATGATCCAGGTCATGCTCGGTTCACGGCCTCTCGGGCCTATCCGACGGTCTTCGCCGATGACGTCGTTGGTGGCGTCGATGTCGCCGTCGTAGGCGACGTCGCCGCGGTCTCCGACGTCGCCGTGGACTCAACCCCAGACGCGACGGAGGATATCGTCCAAGACATCGCGGCGTCGACCGACGGGACGACCACCGACGCCACGACCGGCCCTGACATCGGTATTCCACCCGAGCCCGAGACCGTCCTCGTCGCCCACCAGCGCGAGTTTCGTGCGGTCTGGGTGGCGACTGTATGGAACATCAACTATCCATCCAAGGCCACGCTCACGCCGGCGCAGCATCGGGCCGAGCTATCCGCCCTCGTCGACACGACCGCGGCCGCGGGCCTGAACGCGATCGTCTTTCAGGTGCGCGCCGAGGGCGACGCCTTCTATGCCTCGCAGCACGAGCCATGGTCGCGTTTTCTCACGGGCACCCAAGGCCAAGACCCGGGCATTGATCCCCTGGCCGAGCTCATCGCGCTGGCCCACCCCCGCAATATCGAGGTCCACGCGTGGCTCAACCCCTACCGCGCCCGCACCTCTCGCAGCGCGCCCGTCGCGGCGAACCACCTCGCCGCGACGCTGCCGCAATACGCCTACAACTACGGGGATCTCGTCTGGTTCGACCCGGGCGTCGTGGCCGTCCAGACGCGCCTCTTGGATGTCGTCTCTGACCTCGTGATGCGCTACGCGGTCGACGGCATCCACTTCGACGACTATTTCTACCCCTATCCCGACGGCCCCTTCCCGGATGACGCGACCTATGCGGCCTACAAAACGGCCGGCGGGGGGCTGGCCCTCGCAGATTGGCGCCGCGACAACGTCAACCGCATGGTCGCGGCCGTCCATGACCGCGTCCACAGCATCGATCCCAGCTGTCGCTTTGGGATCGCGCCCTTCGGCATCTACCAACCCGGTCAACCCGCTGGAATCACTGGACTAAACCAATACACATCGCTCTACTCGGACCCTGTCCAGTGGATGCGCGCGGGCAAGGTCGATTATATTGCACCTCAACTCTATTGGCCGTCGACCCAGACCCAGCAGGCCTACGAGCCGCTCCTTCGTTGGTGGACCGAGGTCCAACCAGGGACCCTCGTGCTCGCGGGCAATTACCTATCCCAGCTTGGCACCTCGGCATCTTGGAATATCGCCGAATTGCGCGAGCAGCTGCGCATAAGCCGGGCCTATCGTGCAGGTCAGAGCCTCGGCAATATTTGGTATCAGATCAAACCATTGATGACGAACCAGCTAGGCGTCCGGGACATCTTTGGCACCGAGTTCTATCCGACGCCGGCCCTCACACCTCCCATGCCTCAGGCGACCTCGCACGCCGTGCAGTTTCCCGCGCTGACGGTATTGGGCGCGCAGGTCACTATCGCCCATTCCGTGGGCGAGTCGGCACGCGCGGCGGCCGTCTACAAACAGGTTGGCGGCGCGTGGAGCCTTCAGGTCGTGCTCGCCGCCGAGGCGGGCCCGACTGTCTGGACCCTGCCTGACTCCGGGCCTTGGGCCATCTCGACGGTCAAGCGCGACGGCGCCGAGAGCCTCGGGGTCGTGCTTCCCTAGCGCCGATAGAGGTCGCTTAGGGCGTGTAGGGGACCTGCTTGGACACGTAGCGGAAGTAAAACCACCATCCGGGCGTGGTCCCGTCCGGGCCCTTGTCGAGGTCGCTGTGGCGGGCGCAGTTGTCCTTGCCACCAGGCAAGACCGAACTAAACGGTTTACCGCCGATGAGGGGGATAGAGTCGGGCAGCAAGATGGTGTCGGCCACGGCCTGGGACACGAAGCCCATGATCATGCCGTCGTCCACGGCGACAGGCGGGTTGCCGGAGAAGCGTCCGGCGATCTGCGCGAATTGCAGAGGCACGGTCACGCCGGCGACGTCGATGGCGAAGGCTCCCGCCGCGGTCACGTAGCAGGATTGCTGAGTCGTGGCAGTGACAGTGGTCACGGCGGGCGTATAGCCGCCGGTCGTGTTTGCGCGCGGCCCGAGGCAGGCGCGGGCCGTGTCACTCGCCGGAGTCGCCGGACTCACGGTGTAGGTCGTCCACGTGGGCGTGCGTCCGCAGGAGGTGCAGGTCGTCGTGCTCATCGGGGATGTGCAGAGTCCTTCAAGAAAACCAAAGGGCTGCGCCGTGACGACGCCGATATTGAGCGGGTTGAAGATGGTCACGAGGCTGACGTTCAAAAATCCGTCAGGCGGGTCATCGGTGTCGGTGGTGATCGACCTCTGAAGCTGGGCGTTGACGGATGGCGCGAGGCCAAAGGGCGCGCCGTTGTCGGTCATGTCGCCGCAGCCCAGCCAACCGAAGTCCACGTAGACATGCGGGTCTCTGAGATCGAGGTCGTTCAAGCGGAAGACCGTCGGCAGGCGCGTCGCGACACAGTCGGTACTGCACATGAACCCGGCGGGGGTGTCTGTGCCATCGCATCCTTCGCCGCCTTCTCGGATGTTGTTGCCGCAGACAGGGCTGCAGTCCGAGTCGTTCGTGGCGTTGCACACGCTGGGGCAGCACGCGTCATTGCCTGCGCAGCTCGCTATCGTCACGAATGAGCAGGAGAAATTGCAGTTGGCCGCGCTGCCTGTGGCCGTGTGAATCGTACAGGCGTCGTTGTCACCACACTGGGTGTTGCAACTACCCGGGGGGTCGCAGGTCTCGCCAGTCTCGACGACGCCATTGCCGCAACGCACCGAACAGTCCCCATCATTGATGCTGTTGCAAGTGTTCGGGCAGCAGCTGTCACTTGGTCCACAGTCGCTGACCGAGCCCGTCACGCAGGCGGAGGTGCAGAGATTTGGGTTACCCACGAGGGTGTTGGTCGTGCACGGATCGTCGTCGGTGCAGGCCGTCGGGCAGTTGCTGTCGCAAGTTTCGCCGGCCTCGATGACCCCGTTTCCGCACTGAGGGGCACAGTCTGCGTCGCCGTTGGCGTTGCATTGGGGCAGGCAACAGCCGTCTGCGGGGCCACAGCGACCGATAGGCGAGATGGCGCAACGCGCGCTGCAATCAGACCCAAGCATGACGGATGGTGTGCACGGGTTATTGGACGTGCAAGTAATTGGGCAGGCGCCTGGCTGGCCTGCCGGGAGCGCAGTGTCGCAGTCCTCGACGTTGAGCCGCACCTTGCCGTCACCGCAGAACGCGTTCTGGCAGCTGTTGAGGCACCCGTCGGTCTCGTCCTCGTTGCCGTCGTCGCAGGCCTCGGTTCCTTCTCGGATGCTGTTGCCGCACTCTTGTTCGGGTCCCACATCTATCGGGTTGACGTCGGGCGGGTTGACGTCGGCCGGGTTGACATCGCTTGGGCTCACGTCGGCGGGGTTGACATCGCTTGGGCTCACGTCGGCGGGGTTGACATCGCTTGGGCTCACGTCGGTCGGATCGACGTCGCTTGGGCTCACGTCCGCCGGATCGACGTCCGCTTCGTTTGTGTCAACGCCTTGAATGTCTGGCGGCACGGTGACATCCCCCGCCGCGGCGTCGGGCGCGTCGACGTCCGAGAGGTTCGGACCGCCGATGATATCGACCTGCCCGAGCTGGGCGGACGAGTCGCCGCCGCACCCACTCACCATCGCCGCGACCAGCCATGCGCCCACGGTGGCGGCCAGAAAAGGCGTACGGATCAAAGTGTTGAGGGACATCGCAGACTCCAAAAAGGTGAGGGCGTCCGAAGACGCCCCCACAAACTATCAGAATACGGGTGTTCGTTTCACCCCCGTTTCAGCCCTTAGTGCGTCGCCCACCAAGAATCTTTACGAAGGAGCGGCTGTGCAGCTCCTCCAACGTGAGGCCCGTGTCGGTGACCTCGGCCTCCGTGACCGCGCCGCAGTTCATCGCGCGGAGGAAGTAGTTCAAAAGGCCTTGGCCGGTGGCGGCGTCGTCGAAGGTGTCGCCGATGAGGGTCGCTTGGGCGGCCATATCGACGAAGTTCTTGAGGCGATGGCTCGCGGCCTCGAGGCTCTCGAGGAAGAAGTAGTAGATGGCCGCGTAGCGCGCGACGAGCTGCCCGGGGTGGAGATCCCAGCCCTGGTAGATCCCGCGCGTCAGGCTGTGCATGTTGTTGTCGAACGCGATCTTCCACGCCCGGTGCACGGCCTCGCGGTTGTCGTTGAGCTGCTCGGCGCTCAGCGTCTCGCCGGCCTTCGCGCGGTGCACGGGGACCGGCATGATCGTGGTCGCGCCGTCTGACATCCAGATGCCCGTCTGGCCGAGGGCGACCTGCATCATCTGGGTCGCGAAGTCGCACGCGGGGTGCCGCATGCTCTGGTAGGCGGCGGTGATGTTGCACGAGGCTGTGTAGTCATAGGTGCCAAAGTGGCAGCCGGCGACGCGCCCCTTGCCGGCCTCGACGATCCCCGGGAGGGCCACCTTGCCGTGGGCGTCGATGATGGCCTGGGTGGTCTCGACCATGATCTCGACCTTGAGGCTGCCGGCCTCAAGCGCCGTCTCAGATTCGAGGACCTCAAATAATTCAACGATGGCGGCGACCTGCTCGGGGTGGGTCACCTTCGGCAAGGTCACGACGAAGTTGGCCGGGAGGCGCCCGCCGGACTTCGCGCTGAGCGTCGTGATGAAGATGTCGAGGGTCCGGATCGAGCGCGCCGCGAGCTCTTCCGTGAGCGGCTTGATACGGATCCCGATGAAGGGCGGCAGCGTACCGGCTTCAATGCCTTTGGCGACTTCTTCGCCCGCGACAGCGGCCTGGGCGTCCTCTTCCTCGTCGGGGCGGTTGCCGTAGCCGTCCTCGAAGTCGATACGGAAGTCCTCGACCGCCTCGCGGCCGAGCTTCTCGCGGATCCGTTCATGGATGATCTCGGCGAGGTCCACCGGGATGTCGAAGACCTCCGTCAGGACGGAGGCGCTGTCCGCGAACTCGTCGAAGTGGCTGACCGCGATCTTGCCGATCTTCGCGCTGGTCGCGCTCTTGAAGAGGTGCGCGCCGCCGTACACGGTGTGTACGGGCTGGCGGTCGGGACGGTCTCCGGGGAAGCGCGCGGCGAAGGCACGGTTGGCGGCGCCGAGGCGGTCGCGGATGGCGGTGATACGGTCGGTTGTGAGAATAAGGGACATGCGGAGTCCTCCTTGGTCAAAGTAATAAAGTCAAGGCGCGTGTTCTCAGCTTCCCCGGTAACTCGAGATACCGTAGGGCGAGAGCAGCAGCGGGATGTGGTAATGGCTGGCGTCGTCCGTGACCTCGAAGACGATAGGCACCCACGGCCAAAAGCCACCCTGATGATGGGCTTTGAGCCACGGGCCCGTCTCGAAGGTCGCGCGGTGTATGCCTTTTCCGACGAAGTCCGCCGTGCTCTTCGGTACGCGCCCATCATCATTGGTGATGAAACGACCTCGCGGTTGGAACTGACCAGAGGCGTCTTGGGATTCCAAGACGACCGCGAGCCCAGCGGCCGGCTTGCCGGTCGTCGTGTCAAGGACATGCATCGAGATCGAGGCCATGATTCGCTCCTAGTCAGGGGCTCGCGAAGAGCTTGTCGATGCGGAGGCCGGTAATCTTCCGCTGTTCATTGGCGCAGTTGATGACCTCGTCAGCGACCGAGAGGTCGACGCGCGCCTTGAGGAGGTCCAGCATCTCGGCGGCCGTCTTGCCGCTGGCGCACACGATAAAGATGTGCCCATGGCGCGCGAAGTACGCTTCGTTGAGGTCAAACAGATCACCGAGGACATCGCCCGCCGCTGCGTCCACTCCGGCTTGCTCGGTGGTGCTGTGCGTGCCCGAGGAGCCAAAGCGCTTCTCGAGTGAGGCCCGGTCGCCGATGCGAGGGTGATGCGCGAAGGCGGCGAGCCAGTCGGTGGTCGTCAACGTATCGAAGGCGCGTTGGGCGGCCTCATGAAACGCCTCAGCCCCGGTCAGCGAACCCGCCGCGAGCATCGCGTCGATCCACGCCTCAGAGCCGCATAAGGCTCGAAGGCCCTCGCGCTCGGCCGGTGTAGCAATGGTGGCCGTGCCTTCCGTCATTGGGTCCTCCGACTCAAAGCTGCGGCAGGCCGAAGAGGCGCAGGCGCGAGATACCGCCATCGGGCTTGATGCAGAGGCGCACGTGGGTCGTAACATCAGGTGTTTTGACCTCCAAGCGGTGCGCTGCGTGAGGTCCAAGGCGCGTCTCGCCCAAGAGGGGCCGCCACACGAAGGTATCCGCGCTCATGACGCCGGCCGCCTCTCTGTCGGTCCCTTCAAAGAAGGCGCCCTCGAGCCAGCAGCTCTCGGGAAAATTTCCTTTGAAGTGAAAGGTCTCGACGAGGGCCTCTTGGATAATCCCAGGCTTCGCCAGCCGGACGATGATCCAGTCGAAATCCCCGGCGGGGTTCCAAGACCGGCGTCGGCGCGTCTCCCAACCGTCGGACATAAGCGCCGATGGCCAGGGCTGGTTGATGTTGTCCTTCGAGCTAAAGAACATGTCATTGCAGGCGATGGCGCGGGCGCCGTGCTGCATGCCGGCCAGATCGATGCGCTGGCCTTCCGGGTGATTGGACCAGTCGTGCGCGACCTCGCCATAGGCGCGGAAACGCGCGACGCCGCCATCCGGGTCAATGTTGAGGCGGACGTGGGTGAAGCGTTTGGACTTCAACGCTTCGTCGCGCACCTCGATAAAGTTGCGCTGCCCGCGGCCGACGGGCGTGCGCGGGACGATGGTCTCCCAGCGGCCTTCGAGGCCAGGCACATCGTACGGCGCCAGCGGGTGGTCGCTGCAAAGGGCCTCAATCCAGACGGTCTCCGGCGGGTTGCCGACGAAGAAGCGCGTGTCGACGTCGAAGCCGTGCAGGTGGCCCCCGAGCCCAAGGCGCATCACGCACCAGTCGAAGGCGCCGGGGACGACTGGGCGTCGTCGGCGTGTCTCCCAACCATCCATCCACTTGCCGCGGTCGGTAAACCGGTCCGCGACGAAGACGGGGTCGTCCGGGTTGAGGAGGTTGTCTTTCTCGGCGAAGAACTCGTCGTTGGCCGCGAGGGCCATGCCCCCAAGCCGCGCCGAGGCGAGGTCGAGGTGATTGGAGAGGGCCAGGGGAGCGTCGTTCGAAGTACCGTGCATAGGGTGCGGGATACTACACGTTTTGCCTCAGAGGTCAATGAAGGGCTGGACAGCCCGGCGGGGCCCCCCTAAGCTCGAACGCTATGGAAACCGCGCTTCAAGAAGCTCTTCATACCTTCGTCCGGTGGATCCACGTGATCGCCGGCATCATGTGGATCGGGGACTCGTTTCTCTTCATGTGGCTCGACAGCCACCTGAATCCGCCCGACCCAAACTCGGAAAAGGGTAAAGATCCCGCCATCACCGGCGAGCTTTGGATGACGCACTCCGGTGGCTTCTATGAGGTCATCAAGCGCCGTTATCTGAAAAAAGACGAGATGGGCAACCACCTCTTCTGGTTCAAATGGGAGAGCTACGCGACGTGGCTGTCCGGCTTCTTCTTGCTCTTCGTCGTCTACTACCTCAACGGTAGCTCCTACCTCGTCGACCCGAACGTGCGCGCGCTCATTCCCCTTGAAGGGATCCTGCTCTCGCTCGGCCTCTTGGTCGGGGCGTGGGCGGTCTACGACCTTTTGTGGAGCTCGGTCCTCAACAAATACCCGAGGATGTTGATGTTGCTCTGCTTCGGGCTGCTCATCGGCATCGCCTGGTGGCTGACGACCGTCTTGTCCGGGCGCGCGGCCTTCCTGCATATCGGCGCGATGATGGGCACCATCATGAGCGCGAACGTCTTCTTCCGCATCATCCCCGCCCAGCGCAACATGCTGGCGGCGACGGCCGCCGGCACGCCCGTCGATACGTCGCTAGGCCTTCGCGCCAAGATGCGCTCGCGTCATAACCATTATATGACCCTGCCCGTCGTATTTACGATGTTGTCAAACCACTTTCCGGCGACCTATTCGCACGACAACGCGTGGCTCGTGCTCGCGGTGGTCTTCATCTTCGGGGCCAGCGTCAAGTACCTGATGAACTTTAAGTCCAAGGCCGGCGCGCCGATCTGGTTCGCGACCTTGGCGTCCTTCGTCGGCATCATCGTCCTGACCTCCGGCCGGACCGTGGCCGTGGCTGGTGACGAGGACCTCATGGCCCAGACCGTCAGCTTCCCCGAGGTCCAGCGCATCATCGAGAACCGCTGCACGACGTGCCACGCGCGCTACCCGTCCAGCGCGGCCTTCGCGTCACCGCCGGCCGGGGTCATGCTCGAGACCCCCGAGGACATGGTCAACTACGCCGAGCGCATCCTCTATCGCGCCTACACGACGCGGACCATGCCGCTGGCGAATCAGACCAAGATCACCGATGAGGAGCGCGTCAAGCTCGCGGCCTGGGTCAGGCAGGGGGCGAAGATCGACGCCGCCCCGCGCTGGGAGCTGGCCGCGCCCTCCGACGCCGAGTTGGCCGCCGCCAAGGAATTCTACGTGGTTCGCTGCACCACCTGTCACGGCCCAGAAGGCCGGGGTGACGGCCCCATCGCGGCCGGTCTGTCCCCGCGCCCGGGCAGTCTCCGTGACCACGCGTGGCATAACCAGATCAGCGATGAGGACCTCGCGCGCGTCATCGTCGAAGGGGGCCCCGCCCTCGACAAGCACCCGACCATGCCGCCAAGCCTAGACCTGCAGGACAACCGCCCCCTCGCGAATGCCCTCGTCTTCTATGTGCGATCCCTCGAGGACAAGCCGCCGACCGAAGAGTGAGGGCGGGGTCGATTGACCCCACCAATTTGAACTGATGCCTCCATTTCGACGCGTACGGGGACGAGTGTCCCCACCTAAGCGTCGCAGGGGTCCGCGAGGAAGGGGGCCACTATCCGCTGTGTTTACGGGCGGATCGGCCGAAACAGGGCTCCGCGAGGGGCCTTGGCATGAATTTTGCTAGTAACCGCGTCACCCACGCCTTGGATGTCGGAACCCAGGGCGCGCACAAAACGCAGGAGATACATCATGGACAAGTGCACGCTTGAGATTTCGGAAAACAGCACCCGCCACAAGGCGGTCGATGTCACCTCGGGTCGCAGTCTCATTTCGCGCCGCCTCCGCTTCGATGAGCTGGCGTTGCGCGATCGCGCCGTCTGGGCCCTCGCAGACGACGCCGTCTCCATCCGCGCTGTGGTCGCCGAGGTCCGGCGCGAGCTGGTCTGGGAGGACACCTCGCGCTTCGCACAGTGGGCCGTGGCGCAGTACGGTGCAGGTCTCGCCCGCGCGGTCGGGCTCGTCAACGGGCGCCCTCGTCTGACCGTCTCAGCCTGAGACTTGTGAGACGCGTCCGTTTTGCGCGGACCCCAGTGGAACTGGTGCCCGGTGTCTGGCACCTTGGGCCCATGCAATCGCTCCTGTCGACCTCCCATCTCGCCCTCGTCCTCGGTCTCGTCTTCGCGCTCTCGTCGGCCTGCACCGACGATGTGGCGCGGCCCGGCGATGCCGGCTCTGACGCAGACACCGCGGCGGACGCGGCGACCGACGGCGTCCTCTGGGCTGATGGCGACGTGGGGTCAACTGACACCACCCCCCATGCCGTCACCCCGGCTGAGTGTGGTTTTCCGGCCTTGGGGCCGGCCCCGGCTGGCGCCGCGTTCAATGACCACACGGTCACGAACCTCGGCGACCTGTCGTGCTTCTTCGCCTACGCGAACCCGTCGGTCCCCTTTGACCCTGACGCCGAGGGTAGCCCCTGGACGACCGCGTTCTCGTACAAATTTACCGTCGCGGGATTCGAGGCGAATTCGCCGCCAGTCTATTTCTATAGCAATGATTCATACAAGCTCCACGACGAGTGGTACTATTTCCGCCTCCTGAACGGCCAAACCGCGCCCGGGGCTGATACCGCGCCTGTCACCGGCGCATCCTTTGAGACGGTCGCGGCGATCTACGCCGCCCTCGCGAACGTCACGCCGTTGCCCCTGGACCTCGTCTTTATCGGCGGGACCGCCACCTCCTACGCTGGGCGCCTCTACTCTCCTCGCTTTTACACCCTGGCCGGGGTCGGCGCGGCGACCCCCCACCACATCTTCGGGCTTGGGACCATCTTGCATTACCCGCCGCGGGCCGACCGCGTCCTCCCCGAGCGGATCTACGCCTTCCAGCTTGAGTACGGCGAGGTCCCGACGCCCGCGACCCTCGCGCACTACTTTGAGATCCTATCGCGGGCCCTCCCACCCGAGGTGGCGGGCAAGCTCCGTTTCTTGGCTCGCTCGACGCCCCAGGAGTCTCTCGCGCGCAGTCTACGGGCCTCCGGCGGACAGTGGGGGGATCGGATCCTGCTCTTCTCCGACCTCGCCTCGCCGTCGGCTTTTGAGGTCTATCACCCCGGCATCGCGGCTGGATTCCTACGTCGCGTCGGGCCGGGGGACTCGCTCGCGGATCTGCGGCCCGACGAGATCGCCATCTTGTCCCGCGTCCCTGATGATATCCCGCCTGTGGCCGCCATCGTCAGTGACGTCCCGCAGACCGCCCTCGCCCACGTCGCGTTGCTCGCCGAGGCCCGGGACACGCCCAACGCGTGGCTGTCAGGGGTGTATGATGACGGCGCCCTCGCCGAGCTTGCCTTCAACCGTCGGCCGGTCATCGTGACCGCGTCAGACGCGGGCGTCTTCTTTAAGGCCATCACGCTGCCCGAGTACAACACGTGGCTCGCGCTCAAGCGGCGCTCGTCGCCGGTCTTCGAGCCCTACCCGTCGCCCGAGACCGCGCCCTACACGGTCGACCTCGACCCCGGTCCGACGCGTCGGCGCGACGTGGCCTTGATCGGCGGCAAGTCCGTCGGTCTCACGAGCTTCGTGCCCGCGCCAGACCTCGCGATCCCGCCCTCGGCGATGGCGCTCACTGTTCGGGCCTATGCGGCTTGGATCGAGCCCCTCCTGCCATGGCTGCGCTTGGTCATGGCCCACGAGGACATGCGAGACCGCCGCATTCGCTTCGCGCTCCTCGAAGGGTTGAGCACCTATCGGCAGTCCTACGCCGCGGATCCAGGCGCTCTCGCCTATCTCGAGAGGTGGCTCGCGAGGTCCGCCGCGGATGCGGTGTTGGCCCCGATTGTCGAAGCCGATGGGCTACAGAAATACTTGCAGAAGCAGGCGATCCCCTTCGACACCTTCCGGCCGGTCCGCGAGGCGCTCGTGGCGCGGTTCGTCGCTCTGTCTCCACTTCAAGGTCTGCGCTTTCGGTCCTCCTCGACCGTCGAGGATATCCCAGGCTTCAACGGCGCGGGCCTCTATCGGTCCAACACCGGATTCTTGGAGCCGCAACTACAACCCGGGGCAGGGGACCGCCTGAAATCGATCGAGGCGGCCATCCTCAACACGTGGTCGAGCTATTGGAATTACTACGCTTATAACGAGCGCACGGACGCCGGCGTCGACCACTTCGCGGGGCGCATGGCCGTGACGGTACACCCCCGTTTCGATGACCCACTTGAGGCCGGCAACCTCGTACTTACGATGAAGTGCAACGGATATGAGGCTGGCAACCCCTGCCTATTGGCCATCAACGCGCAGCCTGGCGAGCTGAGCGTGACGAACCCCGGGGGCTCCCTGGTCCTGCCCGAGGTCATCGCGGTCCGCGGCGGCGAGAACGAGAACGAGGAGCCCGTCCTGACGCGGGTTCAGACCTCGGCTCTCCTCCAGCCAGGGGAGTTCGTCGTGTCCGAGTCCGAGGCGCTGACGATGTATAGGCTGGCCCGCGCCCACGTCGCCAAATGGCTCGTTGAGGATAACGCCCTGCGCCCTGTGGCCGAGCGTGCGCGGTCCCTGACCTTGGACTACGAGCTCAAGAAGATGTCGGCCGGCTGGCCGGCGCTGGCGAACGGGACGGTCATGCCGGCGCGCTATATTTGGCGCCAGGCGCGCGTGCTCGACCGCCCCGAGAGAGTAGGCGGGATGCAGGATCCTTGGCTGGGGCCGACCTTCCCGGTCGTTGGGTCCTTACCCACTGATCTTAATCCGCTCTTGCGCCGTCTCGACGTCGCGCGCTGTGTCCGGTCTGACTTTGAGCTGCGCCTCTATCAGGTCGAGACCGACGACGCGACGCGGCCGGCCGTGGCCCAGCCCTGGGCCTACAAGCTCTATTTCCGGGCCCTCGGGCCCATCAGCGGCTTTACGCTGCCGACACAGGCCTTCTGGGTCAGCCACCGCGCCTTCTCGGTCGAGGCGGCCGGGCAGGGTAGGCGAGTCACCTTTGAGCGCTCGACCGCCGACCTTCTAGGGCTGGACTCGGTGACCCTCGTTGGGAAGGTTCTGACGCTCACGCGCGGCGGGGCGGTCTCCGAGGGCGACTGCGCGACGTTCGAGACGCGGGCCCTCTATCTTGGGCCGAGTGAGTATCTCTACGCGCTCACCGCCCCCGCCGCGGAGTAGGCCTTACGGATAGAGGCCGCGGCTTAGCCAGGCCTCGAGGCGGTCGGCGACGCGCTCGCAATAGGGCAGGAAGTCGGCCTCATAGTCGGTGTTCGGGTCCTGCGCGAAGAGGTTTAGGAGGTAGACCTGCCGCGCGATGACAAAGGGCAGCAGCGCCTCGTCCGTGACGGGCCAGGGTCGCATACCTGCGTAGCCGTTGGCGAAGGCCTCGACACGGCGCTCTATTGCGTCGCCCGTCGGCGGCAGTCCGTCGGGATCCTTGAAGGCGCCGAGATAGAAGACGGCGATCCCGAGGTCGTATGCCGGCGACATCAGCGCGCAGTCGTCGAAGTCGATGAGGCCCAGGGAGTCATCGGGATAGACGAGCGCGTTCCCGGTATGGAGGTCGGCGTGGCAGAGCTGTTGGGGCTGACTTATTGCAGCAGCAAAAGTTGCATCACAAATGGTTCGTGCGGCGTGCAGGGGCTCGACCAAGCGCGCGGGGATTCCGGCCTGGGTGAGGGCGTCCCGGTTGGACCCCAAGACATTGTCGTGCCTCGCGGCCTCCGAGTCCAACGCGTGGAAGCCTGAGGTGTCCGCGTGAAGTCGGGCCGCGAGCGCGCCAAGTTGGCCCACACGGCGGATGAGCTCGGTCTCCGAGTTGGCAGCGTTCAGGTGCCCAGCGAGGGTCTGGCCCTCCTGCCAGGCGAAGACGCTGACCCATCGCGGGGCGGTGGGGTCGATTGTCTCCACGGTCGCATAGGGCGCTCCAGTGGCCGCTCGGATGAGCCTTGGGACCTGCACACCGCGACCGTCGAGTCGCTCTAGCCATTGCGCCTCGACGCCCATCGCGCCGACGCTGCGGCCGTCGCGGCGGTGAACGCGGACGACGACCCGGCCGTGGGCCGACGAGGCCCCGCAGAAGACCGTATTGAAGCCGTCCCCGAGGACTCTCAGGCTGCCGACGGTGCCGCCCCACGCCGGCCAGGCCGCCCGGACGATGTCTTCAGCGCGTTGCGTCTTCTCGACGCGGGTGAGGTCCTCAAGGCGTTGTGTCATGCGCCGAGGCTAGCAGGAGAGCCATGTCACCGCCACCATCACCATCAGTCGGCGCAGCGCTCGAAGCGGATGTCCGAGATGGCCAGGTCGTTCCAGAGCCTGCCGTGCTCGACGGCGCCGATCTGCAAGATGATGGTGCTCAACGTAGTGTATGGGAGGTCGATGACCTGCTCTTTCGCCTTCGAGTAGTCGATGTTCGTGGCGAACCAGTTGGGGGTGACGGTCTCGCGCGTGTCCTCGTCGTACCAGCGCGAGAACTCATCCGCTTTGCCGCGCCAGAGGGCCAGCAACTCGATGCGGTTGTTGGCTTTGAAGAGGTCGCCGAACTTCGCGTCCTTGTGCTGGAAGCCGTTGCGGATGTGGACGCGGACGATCTCGGTCGGGCCCTCAAGCTCAAAGCGGAGCCACTCACCGACGCCACCATCGAACTCGGGGTGGGGCTGCCAGCTGGTCTTCGGGTCGTTGTCGGTCAGGGCGCCGGCCTCGAAGGTGTAGCCGGCCCCGGGTTTGTGCGTCGAGGACGCGGTGACCGCTTTGACGACGACCGGCGCGAAGGTCTTGCAGGTCTGTTCGGGACGCTTGGAGCCGCAACCTTTTCCGTCGAAGTGGCACTGGCCAAAGTCGTCGCAGACGTGGCTCTCCTGGCAGATATCCTTGAGCTCTTCCTCATCCATGGATTTTTTGATTTTCTTAAAATTTTCGCATTTCGGGACCCCGGTAAAGCCCCTCCGCACGAAGTAGTCGCAATCTTTTTTACCGCTGCATCCTGAGGTGTGGCGGCAATCCGCGCTGCTGGTGAGCGAGCAGCCCAAGAACGTGTGGGTGCAGCGACCATACTTCTTGCAGGTCGGCGACTTGCGACAGACCCTGTTGTCCTTCGGGATACACTCGCCGCTCTCGCCTGGTGTCTCGGGCGGTACGAAGGCGCAAATACCTTCGGACTTGCAACGTTTCGAGGCGGCGCAGTCCTTGGCGGTGGTCGCGAGGCAGACCTCGCCATCTGCGCTGGTCGTGCAGTGACCGAAGTACTTACAGGCCAGCGACTTATGACATGTCGGCGCGTCCACGCGGCACCCCCCGGCGCCCTTCACGAAGAGGCATTGCCGCGACTCGCTGCACAAAGTGTCGAGGCAATCGTCTTGGCTGTTTATATAGAACTCCGTCGAGAACAGTGTCACGAAGATAAGTGTGTACATGTGCGGGGCGGCTCCGGTGGGGTGATGCGTTAAATGCTACGATTGTCCGCGAGGGCCGTCCACGCCTTTTCCTCTAAATCGGGGGCTCGCCCTTGGTCCGCGCGCTTTTAGAGGGTGTCGCAAAACCCCACGACCGGGCTGAGAGGCGCCCTCTTGGTCCGCGCGTTTTTAACGCGCTACGGGCCTGGTTAGGTTGGTGCTCAAACTAAAAATGCGCCGGCGCGAGGCGACGCGATGCGCGCTAAAAGCGCGCGGACCATAGGAAAAAAACATTGACTAACGAGCGCGGGAGCGGCCCTTGGTCCGCGCGTTTTTAACGCGCTACGGGCCTACTGGCATCGGGACGGCCCTAGTCATGGTACCCCTCCAAAGCCCGTCAATGCGACAGCCTCTTTTAGCGCGCCATGCACGCCGGGACGTTTTGGTGGGAGGCTACCTCGAGCGCCCGTCAAGCGCGCAGAATGCGCGCGCACCAAGGCGCGTTGGAGGATGTGTTTGCCCTTGGTCCGCGCGCTTTTAGCGCGCCATGCACGCCGGGACGTTTTGGTGGGAGGCTACCTCGAGCGCCCGTCAAGCGCGCAGAATGCGCGCGGACCAAGGCGCCTGCTC
>Ga0209702_10000402_pt1 | contig 89304 bp, 93 predicted proteins | sample FRY01_FD_187210 | JGI IMG/M metagenome (GOLD analysis project Ga0209702, IMG submission 187210) | Freshwater microbial communities from Lake Fryxell liftoff mats and glacier meltwater in Antarctica - FRY-01 (SPAdes) (version 2) | ecosystem: Environmental > Aquatic > Freshwater > Ice > Glacier... | reverse complement strand
AGGCCGGTGACGCTGTGGCAAACCCAGAGCACCCAGAAACTGCCGTAAAGCACATTGTTCGCGGCATTGTTCGTCGCGGGCTTCAGCCCTTGCCATCAAAGGCATCCATTTCACTGCGCGTGGATCAGGATGTGCTGGAATGGTTCAAGGCACAGGGCGCGGGCTATCAGACCCGAATCAACACCGTGCTGCGGGCGTATCGTGACGCATCGGTTTAACTGGTCGGCCCACACGGACACGCAACATCAGGTTGCCGCTTCGCGGCATGGGTTGCGCGCTGGGCAGCGCCAACGTTAGGTGGCTTATGCCCGAATACCCTGATTCCAAGCGTGTCGCCGAACGGTTGCTCGGCACGGACACGCAACCAAAGGCCGCAGCTTCGCGGCACAGGTTGCGCGCCGGGCAGCGGCAACTTCGTGTCAGTCAACCACGCACGGGCGTGTCAGAGTAACATCCAACCATGCAAGTCACCACTGGCACCGTCGTAGAGGGCAATGTCATAGTCGAGGGAGTCCCTCTCGTCGAAGGCTCCGTCGTTGCTGTGCTCTCACACGAGCCAGATGAAGTACTCGCGCTATCGCCTGAAGACGAGAAAGAACTGCTCGCCGCCATGACCGAGATCGAACGTGGGGAGTTTGTCTCTGCCGAAGATTTGCTCGCTAGTCTTCGCCATTACGGGTGAGCTCGAGCTTTCGCGATAAGGCCGCTCGCCCCCTCACTTCTACTACAAGGGCTTCACCACCTTTGTCAAACACAGTCAGCCGCCATTAGGCGGTTTGTCGGCCCTTGTTCAGCGTAGCCTCAACTCGTTAGGACATGAGGATATGAAGACGTACCTACTTCCATTGGTGGGCATCTTGCTAGGGGGAATGATCGTCTTTTGGGTTTTTTCCATTGCTTTCGCCACCCCAACAGCGGCTGTTCTTCCTGAAGGCTTGCTTGCGCTTGGTTTGGTTTCCAAGGAGCATAGGAATACACAGAAGTACATCCAGAATAAGGCAATCTGGGAGCTTGTGCTGCGCCGAAGTGACGCTGGTGAAAGTTCACTGGAACTTCGTGCGCGAAGGCAGCATTCCTGATGTGTGACGCGCCGCAACCCGCCAAGGCAGGAGCCGTAGAGGCCTGGGGCCGCGCCGCGACCCGTCCGATGGGCGGCTGGTATGGCCTGAAGAAGGGACTGCGGGGGCGCTTCGGGGTCTACCTGCCGCCACTGATGGAGGCGCTCGGACTGTGCGAACTCGAACGCCAGGCCCGCAACAATCGCATGCGCGCAAGGTGAGAGACCGCGGGATCCAGGACAACCCCTGACCATCGTCAAATCCGGCTCGTGAACCCATCCATCCCCTATCGCCTGCTTGCCGACATGGTGCTGTCGGTGCATGTGGCCATTGTCCTGTTCGTCGTCGGTGGTCTGGTGCTTGTCGTGGTGGGAAACTGGTGGCGCTGGCGTTGGGTGAATGCCCTGTGGTTCCGTATGCTTCACCTGGCGGCCATTGCCGTGGTGGTCGCTCAAGTCTGGCTCGGCATGGTCTGCCCGCTGACCACCCTGGAGATGTGGCTGCGCGCCAGCGCGCGGCAGAGCACGTACGGCGGAAGCTTCATCGAGTACTGGCTGCAACGCCTGCTTTACTACGATGCGCCGGATTGGGTGTTCACGCTGGCCTACACCGTCTTCGGGCTTGCCACGGTGGCGGTCTGGTGGCGCTTTCCGCCCGACCTGCGCCGGCGCACCAGATAGGTCGTACGCGGTCCGGCAATTTACCTCAGCTCAGCATCACCATGCGCACCATCCTGAATTTTTCCTACGGCTCCAACATGCTCAGCGGGCGCATCGTGCAGCGCGTTCCATCGGCTCGGTCCCTTCACACGGCGACGCTTCAGGGGTATGTCCTGCGTTGGCACAAGGCGGGGCAGGACGGCTCGGGCAAGTGCGACATCGTCCGGACGGCAGACCCCGGTGCTTGTGTGCATGGCGTCGTCTATGAATTGGCGGCCATCGAGAAGCATCGGCTGGACGCTGCGGAAGGTCTGGGCCATGGCTACGACGAGATGGAGGTCACACTCGGCCTCGCCTCAGACAGCGCCATGGCCTGGACCTATTGCGCCACGGCGATTGACGCGTCGCTGCGTCCTTACACCTGGTACAAGGCGCTGGTTGTTGCCGGAGCGCGCGAGCATGACCTGCCAAGCGACTACATCGACCGGCTGCACCAGGTTCCGGCGTTCGAAGATTCCGATGCCGATCGTGCCCGTCTGCACTGGGCGATTGCCCAGTCTGACGGGGGCCTGCCCCATGACCGACCCGATGTGCGTCAATGATGGCTTGGCAATTTGAAAAGGAGAGACTCGTGACCGATGTGTCCTGTTGGTTTTTCATTGTTGCCTCGCTGATGCTGATCGTCACGCCGGGGCAGGACATGATTCTGGCGTTGGAGCGGCGGGCATGAAAGCGATCGCCCGACGTGACGCGCGCCGCCGTCGCATGCTCGTTGCGCAGGTGGCGGTTGCCGCTGGCGTCCGGCATCTCGGGATGCCAGCGCCACGGTGTGGAACTGGGCGCAGACGACGCAGCCGCTGCGTGCGCATTTTGCTTACAGCGCGCTGGATAAGGCCGCATATGCAGGCGGTTGGCGGCGCTGAAACAGGAGGAAACCCTTGTCCACTGAATCAAAGCGAACGCCGATGGCGGCGTTTCCCCGACGGGTTTCGGGTCGTCGCGCCGACCGGTGCGGTGTTGGGTGAGCGCACGCTGTGGCACGACCACCAGGGCGAGCAACCGTTCACACGCGATCTGTACGCTGTGCAGATACCACCGGGCGTGCGCACGGTGACGATCCAGGCGCGTGACCAGAAATATGGCTACGGTGGCCGATCCATCTCGGTGCAAATGCCGGCGCGCCAGCCCTGAATCACTGGCGCTGGCGGCGCGACTACGCGGACGCTGCCACTTCCATCTGCTTGAGCCGGCGCGTTATACGTTCCAGGAACTGGCGCGTCACGTGCGACAGGCTGCGGTGCGACGGAATCACGATGCCGACCTCGATGGCGTTGACGGCCTTGTTCGCCAGCGGGCGCCAGACTACTTCACCGCGATCGAGTTCGTCCATGAAGCCGATCTTCGAGAAGAAAGACAGGCCGCGGCCCGCGATGATCATGCGTTTGGCCATGGTGGTGGAATTGCACGAAATGGCCGGAACCAGTTCATCCCAGAAGCGCGAGAACTCGGGCTGCACCAAAGCGTGAATTGGTGAAATGCGGCTGATCTGGATGAAAGCATGGCCTCGGCAATCCTCAAAACTCACCGTCTCCTTGCGCGCCAGCGGATGCGACGGCGCCATGACAACGCCGGGCGGAAACGGCGCCTTGGCGATCACTTCCAGTGCGCTGGGCAACTTGCCCAGATAGCAGATGCCGATGTCGCTGTCTCCGGACGCCACGCGATCGGGCACATCGCTGGGCATGGCAGACAGGATGCTGTAACGCACGGCCGGATAGCTGCCAGAGAACTCCTCCACCGCCGCCGGCAAGAAGTCGATCAGCAGCGAATCCATCGCCGCCACCAGCACATGGCCCTTGCGCTCGCCCTTGAGTGCGTCGAGCTCGGTGCGCATCAGGTGAAAGTCATGCAAGGTACCGGCCACATGGCGGCGCAGCCGTTCGCCGGCGATGTTCAGTCGCATGCCGCTGGGAACGCGGTCGAACAACTCGGTACCCATTTCTTCCTCGAGTCGCAAAATCTGACGGTTGACCGCGCTCGATGCGACAAACAGGTTTTGCGCGGCCTTGCGGATCGAACCGTGGCGCGCGACTTCAAGGAAATACTTCAGGACGACGGCATGCATCGCGTCAGCATAGCGCAGCCGGCAGGCCTCAGACGATGCGGTTGAACCACACCAGAGACAGACCAGCGGCGGCGAGCGACAGCACCGCGGCGACCATGGCCAGCAGCGCGGAGAGTTCGGTTTCCTTCTTGTCCACCTGCAGCCGCGTGCTCAACTTCTCGTAGACGGTCTTGAGCGCGTCGGCGTTGCCGGCATAGAAGTACTCGGCCTGTGTCACATTGGCAATCGCCTTTAGGCTGGGTTCGTCGAGCTTGAGATACATCGACCAGCCTTCGAAACCCGGAACCTCGCCGGTGACCGTACCCAGGCCGATGGAATACACCCGGACGCCGCGATGGGCTGCCATCATCGCGGCTTCCTGCGGGTCGACGCCGGTGGTGCGCCGGCCGTCGGTCAGCAGCACGATGGCCGCCGATGTGTAAGAGCCCGGTGCGACCGGAACGAATTCCTTTGTCGGCTTGGTGGTCGCCTCGTCGATGCGCTTGCCGCGTTTGCCATTGCCGTAGGTCATCTCGCCCACGTCGATGCCCTGGTCGGGAAACAGCTCCGACAACGCGACGACGATGCCGCTGCCCACCGCCGTGCCGCGTTGCAACTGGAATTTGTCGATCGCGGCCACCAGGTCCTCGCGCTGCAAGGTCGCGGGCTGCACCACTTGCGCGGTTCCGGCGAACGTGACGATACCGACCTTGACGTTGCGCGGCAGCTCTTGCAGAAAGGCCTTGGCGGCCTGCTGCGCGGCCACGATGCGGGTGGGCTGGATATCGGTTGCGCGCATGCTCAGCGAGACGTCGATGACCAGCATCACGGTGGCGTGGTTGGACGGCAGCGCAATCACCGCGCTGGGCCGAGCTGCAGCCAGCAAACCGGCCGCCATGGCCAACAGGAACAAGGCGGGCGGCAGATGGCGACGCCAGTGCCGACCCGTCCCCAAGGCCTGCCGGGCGATGGCCACGCTGGACAGGCGCAGCGCCAGCTTCTTGCGCCGGCGCAGCAAGCAGACGTATACCAGCACGAGCAGGGGCAGGGTCAGCAACAGCCACAGGAATTGCGGCCACAGGAAGCTCAGTGGAAGCGTCATGAATCCCTCGCAAAGGACCCCCAACTTGCCCGCGGACGTGTCAAAGGCGCGTCTGCGGGACCCGTGGTGCGATCGCTATTGTGAGGGTAAACCGGCAATGCGGTGCTTGGCGGCGAGTAGCAGACTGATTCCCTCGGGTCTTTGTCCGCCGTGGACCGGGGAGCCCAGGTCTGCGCTGGCCCGGCATGTGTGCCCGAGCGCGATGGCCGGCGAGTTCAGAGGTCTGCGCGCGGCGCCAGCGCCACATGCGGATGGTCGCGCAGGGCCGCGCCGACACTGCTGGCTCCGCCCGGGCTGCCCAGTCCGGTCACTTCGGGCGCAAAGAACTCGCGGTTGATCGCGATGAACCGGTGCAAGGGCGCGGGCAGGTCGGCGTCTTCCCAGATTGCCTCCGGCGGGCAGACCGATACGCAGATGCCGCAGTTGATGCATTCATCCGGGTGGATGTAGAAGGTGCGCGGCCCTTCATAGATGCAGTCGACCGGGCAGCAACTGACGCAGGCGGCGTCCTTGCAGTCGATGCAGGTTTCGGCGATGACATAGGCCATGGTGACGGAACTTCCGAAATAGGGCGGCAACAATGCAGGGTTGGTGCGGCGGGCTAACTACCGCTCCACAGCGGCTTGCGCTTTTGCTGGAAGGCCAACACGCCTTCGTCGCCGTCCTTCGATTGCAAGGCCGCAACCACCGCCGGCAGTCGGGTCGCATGGGCCTGCGCCGGCGTCATCGTGCCGGTCAGGCGCACCACCTGCTTGATCGCCTTGAGCGACAGTGGCGCGCAGGCCAATAGATCGCTGACCCAGCGCTGCACCGCGGCGTCGAGATCCGCGCGGGGAACGACTTCGTTGACCAGACCCATGTCCAGCGCCTGCTGCGCCTTGATGCGTTTGCCGGTGAGCATCATGGCCATGGCCTGACGAAATGGCACCTGGCGCTGCAGCAGCACCATGCCACCGTCCAGCGGCATGCGTCCGACCAGTGCCTCGGGCAGGCCGAAACTGGCCTCTTCGCAGGCCACGACGATATCGCAACCGAGCACCATCTCCAGGCCACCGCCCAGCGCAAAGCCGTTGACGCGGGCGATCACCGGCACGTTGAGTGTCTCGCGCAGTGCAATGCCACCAAAGCCGCCAACCCGGTTAGCTGCCCAGTATTCGAGTCCGGTCACCGACGGATTCTTCAGGTCGGCACCAGCGCAAAAGGCCCGCTCACCGGCGCCGGTGAGCACGACGACACGGATCTCGGAATCGTTCTCGATCTGCGTCCAGATGCGCTGCAGTTCGGCCTCGGTGGCGAGGTCGACCGCATTCATCGCATGGGGGCGGTCGAGCGTGACCGTTGCGACATGGTCGCCGATTTCCAGTCGCACACTGGTGGACCCTGGCGGGACCGCGGCCTGGGTGACGGAACGCTCCGGTGTGCTGCTCATGACGCTTGCGTCCGTGCCTGCACCAGGTCGAGGATTTCCTGGGTATGTTGTCCCAGCCGCGGTGGCGCCCGGTGCAAGCGCGCCGGGGCGCCCGACATCTGGATCGGGCTGCCGATGAACTTGCAGGGCTGGCCTTCGCCGGCGCCCTCCATCAGCATCTGGTTGTGCAGCGTCTGCGGGTCGACCAGTGCCTCGCGCAGGTCACGTACCGGCGCGCACAGCAGATCCTGCTCTTCCAGCCGGGCCAGCCAATGGGCGCGGGTGTTGCTGGCGAAACGTTCGCGAAACATCGCCTGCAGCTCAGGCTTGTGCTTGAACTGCTGGTTCAGGTTGCAGAACTTCGGGTCAGCCGAGAGGTCGTCCACCTCCAGTGCCTTGCAGATGTCCTGCAGCGGATTGGCCTTGAAGGCGCCCACCATCACCAGGGCGCCGTCCTGGGTGTCAAACACACCCGACAGCGGCATCGCGGCCCAGTTGACCTCGGAGTCGGCCATCATGATCATTGCCGCCTCCTGCATCTGCATCGCCAGCATCGAGTTGTACAGCGACACGCTGACCTTTTGCCCGATGCCGGTCTTCGCGCGCTGAAGCAGCGCCAGCAGGATGCCCTGCACCATGTGCATGCCGGCGCTGTAGTCGCACAATGCGGTCGGATACACGCTGACCGGGACCGCGTCGTCGGCGCGCCGGTGCATGACGCCGCTCATGGCCTGCGCCAGCACGTCCTGACCACCCTTGTGGGCGTAGGGGCCGCTGTCGCCGTACCCGGTGCCCACCGCATAGATGATGCGGGGATTGATGGCCTGGCAATCCTCGTAGCCCAGACCCATGCGCTCCATGACCCCGGCGCGGAAGTTGTTGACGACGACGTCGGCATCCTGGATCAAGGCCTTGACAGCCGCCAGTTGCGCCGGGTTGCGCAGGTCGAGTGCGGCACTGCGCTTGTTGCGGTTGAGGCTGCAGAAGATCGGGTTGTCGGCGCCGTGCACCGGCTCGAAAGTCGAGCGGCTCAGGTCGCCGGCGCCTTTGCGCTCGATCTTCAGCACGTCGGCGCCATAGTCGCCCAGCATCTGGGTGCAGACCGGGCCCATCATGACCTGGGTGAAATCCACCACCCTTATGCCCGACAAGGGCAGGTCCGCCGGGGCCGGCGCTTGTTTGTTCATACGGTCTCCAATACGGTCTTGTTGACAGCCAAGGCAGCCGCGAACGCCGGCACGTCGGCATTGCGGCCGCTCTGGTCGCCCGGATCGGCGCCTTGCGCGCGCAGTGTTTTCTGCACGGCGGCCACGTCGACATTGCGCGCGAGCACACCTTGTTGCAGCGCCAGCGCCGCGGCCACGCCAGCGGCTTCGCCCATGGCCATGCAGGGTGGAATCTCGCGCGAGATCTTCTGTGCCTGCGAGGTCACCGAGTAGTGGCGTCCGGCCACCAGCAGGTTCTCGACATTCTGTGGCAACAGTACCCGGTACGGCATGTAGTAGTCGCGGCCGCGCGCGATGCTGTCGGCAAAGCGCGTGCGCTGCTGCAGGTCTTCCTTGGTCATGATGTATTCACCTTCCAGCAGCCGGGTCTGGCGCACGCCGGTTTGTGGCGCCACGTCGACCACATGGCAGCGCTCGAAGCCGGGCAGATGTGAGCGCACGAAGTCGACCAATGCGTGCAGGTGCTTGCGGCCCTGGATCTCGGCGCGTGTCAGGTCCTCGACCTTCTGGCCGTCCAGCCCGGCCATGTGCGGGCAGTTGCACCACACCACGCCGGGCAGCGGGGTCTTGAGCCACCACAGGCCCCATGAGCCACCCAGTATTTTCTTGATCTGCCGATCCAGCGCCGAGTAGGCCTCGGGCTCCTCGCGCTCAAAGCGTTCAGCCGCATCGGTGTCGACCCCGCCGAGTCGGAATACCGTGGTCATGATGTAGTTGCCGCCGGTGTGGGGCGCGCCGGCCGAAGCCGCTACATCCAGGTCGCCGGTGGCGTCAATCACTACCTGGCCCAGGATGGCCTGCGGTCCGCTTTTGCTCTCGCACACCACGCCCTTGACGATGTTGTCCTCGACCAGCGTGTGCGAGAACCAGGAGTGCAGGCGCAGTTCGATGCCGGCCTCCTGCACCATCTCCAGCGAAGCGCGTTTCCATCCGTCCGGGTCGAACGCGGCGGCAAAGCAGATCGGATGCGGCGTGCCATGGGTGTGGAAGTCGAACGTACCCCAGCGGTACCAGCGCCGGATGGAGTCCGGGTCGTAACCCCATTCGTTGCTGCGCGGGTAGTGCACCAGGCCCAGCGCCGACAGGCGCTCGATCATGGTCTGGCAGCTGCCGCGCACCGAAATTTCGTTGAGGTGGTTGTCCCACATGTCGTCGAGCACCAGCACCATGCCGCCCGAGGCCAGGCCACCGAGGTGGTTGTAGCGCTCGAGCAAGGTGACCTTGGCGCCGTTGCGCGCCGCGGCCAGGGCGGCCGCCACGCCGGCCGGGCCTCCGCCGACGACGACGACATCGGATTGTGAGGCGACCTTGACGTCGCGGGCCTGTTGACGGATGCTTGCTTGGATGCTCATGAAATCTCCCTATCTTGTGGGTTCGCTATGGCTCAGTGACCTTGCGCCTCGGGTTGCCAACGCACGACGGCGCGCTCGAGCAGCGCCACGGCCAGGTAAAAGGCTCCGGTGAGAAAGGCGCTCATGACGATGGCCGAATACAGCAGCGCCGAGTCGAAGTTGTAGGTCGCCTGGATGATCAGCGCGCCTATGCCCTGGGTGGCGCCGATCCACTCGCCGACCACCGCACCGATGACAGCCAGCGATGCCGAGATGCGCAGCGCCGAGAACAGGTAGGGCAGCGAGCTGAACAGGCGCAGCTTGAAGAACACCTCGGTCTTGCTCGCCGAAAGCACGCGCATCAGTTCCATGGCCTGCGGATTGGCCGCGTCCAGGCCGCGCACCATGTTCACCAGCGTCGGGAAGAAACACACTAGCGCGGCGATCGCGATCTTCGGTTCGATACCATTGCCCATCATCAGCACTAGGACGGGCGCCTTGGCCACGATGGGGATGGCATTGAGCATCAACGCGACCGGGAAGAAGATGTCGTGCAAGGTCTTGTTGTGGACGAAGACCGTGGCGATCAGGATGGCCACGAGGTTGCCGATCAGGAAACCGCCGGCGGCCTCCATCGCGGTGGGCAACATGTTGCTGAGCAGAACGGCGCGTTTCGCGTACAGCGTCTCGAGCACCAGGAACGGCGAGGGCGCGATGAACGGTTTGACGTTCAGTCCCTCGACGATGGCCCACCAACTGAACAGCAGCACAAAGACGCCAATGGCCGGCAGGATGCGCCGGCGCCAGATCAGCCGCTGAAGCTGAACCTGGTGTGCCGCCAGGTCCTGGTCTGCGTCGTTTGTCGCCAACGGAGGCCCGGCTGGCAAAGTGGTTGTGGACATGGGTGTTACCTCAACAGGTTTCCAGCACTTGGCGCAGACGCGCCGTCAACTGCACGAACTGCGGCGTTTCCCGTATGCCCAGGCCACGGTCGGCGGGCAGGTTTACGGGCACGATTTCCTTGACCCTTCCCGGGTTGGCGGCCAGCATCAGCACGCGTTGGCCCAGGAAGGCGGCCTCATGGATGCTGTGGGTGACGAACAGCACCGTCATGCCCAGTTCGCGCCACACGCGCAGCAATTCCTCATTGAGCCGGTCGCGCGTGATTTCGTCGAGAGCCCCGAAAGGTTCGTCCATCAGCAGCACCTTGGGGTCGCTGACCAGTGCCCGGGCGATCGCCACCCGTTGGCGCATGCCGCCGGAGAGCTCATGCGGGTAGGCGTTTTCGCTTCCCTTGAGTCCGACCAGCTCCAGCAGTTCGCGTGGCGTGGCGCGCGCCGCACGGCGGGTGTCGGCCCTGCCACGCGCCACTTCCAGTGGCAACTCGACATTCTGCAACGCGGTGCGCCAGGGCAGCAGCGCGGCGTCCTGGAACACGAAGCCGATGTCGCGCCGCAGACGCGCGGCCTCGGGCGTCACACCGAGCACTTGCATGTCGCCGCTGGTGGGTGCTATCAGGTCGGCCACCACGCGCAGGAAGGTCGACTTGCCGCATCCCGAGGGTCCGAGCAAGGTCAGCAACTCGCCGTCATGGATGTCCAGGCTCAGGCCCTGCAGCGCCGTGACGCTGCGCCGGTCGGTGAAAAAGCGCACCGTGATGTCGCGGCAACGCACGGAAAAGCCTGGCGAGGTCTGGGCGTTGGCCCGGGCGTGGGCAGCGGCACGCCCCTGCGCCCGCGGCGCACTGCTCGTGGATGTCGTCATGGCGGATGGGTAGTCGCGTCGACTACGAGTTGCGCAGGCGGTATTCGCGTGTCGCGTTGAGGATGTCCATGGTCATGATCTCCTCGACTTTGGGCACACGCTTGGTGAACTGGCCCAGGTCGGCGTACTGATTGATCTGGTCCTGCCAGACGCCCTTGTCCATGGTGCCCCAGCCGGCCTTGTTGGTGAGGTCGTTGTAGGCGAAGGACATCAGCGAATCGATCGCCACCCGTTCGTCGGGACCGTTGAGGTTGGGGTATTCCTTGACCAGCAATTCCACTGCCTGGTCGCGATTCTTGTTGGCATAGGCCCAGCCCCGTGCGGTGGCACGCAGAAAACGCTGCAGCAGCTCGGGCCGCTGCTTGATCGTGTCGGTGTGGGCGTAGTAGGGCAGGGCATACAGCTGAACGCCGGTATCCCACAGGCGCATGTCGACGCGGTCGGCGCCCAGCGCTTTGAGCGCCGAGGTGTTGGTCAGCCAACCGGTGACGGTGTCGACCTGGCCGGTCAGCAGCGGCGTCATGTCGCTGCCGATCGGAATGATGGTCATGGATTTCTCATCGATCTTGTTCTTGGCCAGTAGCGCGCGCAACAACACCATGCCGGTGGACTGGATGCCAATCTTCTTGCCCACCATGTCCTTGGGAGTTCGGATCGGGTTTTTCTTGAGTGAGAAAAAGGTGTAGGGGTGTTGCTGCAGACCGGTCGCGAACACCTGGATCGGCAGATCCTGCGAAACCGCCAGCATGTTGGACGGGCTGGACGAGACCTGGCCCACCTCGAAACGTCCGGACGCGACGATGGCCACGCCGTCGATGCTGGGGCCGCCGGGCTGAATGGAAAAGTCGATGCCCTCGGTGTCGTAGTATCCCAGGCGTTTGGCCACCACCTCGCCGATCTGGTTGCCGCCCGCGATCCAGCCGAGTTGCATGCCGATCTTGGCTTTGCCCTGCGCGTGGGCGTTGATCGAAAGGAAGGCGCCGGTGCCGGCAAGACCACCAGCGGCAAGGAGACGGCGACGGGTCAGATTCGGAGAAGAGGGCATGAAAATACTCCTGATGTTGAAGGTCCAAAGCCATTCTGATGACAGCGGTGCGTACGCGCAAGAACCGAATTTCTTCATGCGTGATGCCAAAATTAGAGCGCCCCGTTCGAACGCGTCCCAGACTGCCAGTGGGCGTAAGCCGGATACGCACCCGCGTCCGGACTGCGCAGTGCGTCCGCACATCAGGCGTTGGATCAGAGGTAAAGTGGCCTGGTCACACCGGTCGCGGGGTGTTGGTGGGTCAGCGTGGCGGCTGAAACGCCTGGCGTGCGGCCAGGGCCGCGGCGCGGGTGGCGCAGCCTTCGACATGGTCGTTCACCAGGCCCATCGCCTGCATGAAGGCATAGACGGTGGTCGGACCGACGAAACTCCAGCCGCGCTTCTTGAGGTCCTTGGACAGCGCCACGGACTCCGCTGAGGTGGACAGGGTGCGCAGAACGTCTTTGGTCATGCGGGCAGGTCGACTGGCCGGCTCCGACTCCCAGCGCCAGAAATAGGCTGCCAGCGAGCCGCATTCGTCGCGCAAGGCGAGGGCGTGACGGGCATTGTTGATGGTGGAGACGATCTTGCCGCGATGGCGCACGATGCCAGCGTCCTGCAGCAGGCGCGCGACGTCGTTATCGCCGAACCGCACCATCTGTTCGATGTCGAAATTTGCAAAGCCCCGGCGAAAGGACTCGCGCTTGTTCAGGATGGTGAGCCAGCTCAGGCCGCTCTGAAAACCTTCGAGACAGATTTTCTCGAACAAGCGCCGGTCGTCGGCTACCGGAAAACCCCATTCGGTGTCGTGGTAGTCGCGGTACACCGGTGTGGCTTCGCACCAGGTGCAGCGGGCGACACCGTGGTGGTCTGCGAACAGGCCGTCGGATAGGGTCCCCGTCATCGCAGTTGTCGATAGTCAGCAGTAAGCGGTAAGGGCCTCAGACCCGCACCACCCGCCCGGGATTCATCAGATTGGTCGGATCCAGCGCCCGCTTGATCGCACGCATCATGTCCAGCGCCACCGGCGACTTGTAGCCGGGCAGCTTGTCGACCTTCAGGCTGCCAATGCCATGTTCTGCCGAGATCGAGCCGCCAAAGCGGGTCACCGATTCGAACACCATGGTGTTGACGGTGGTCTCGTGCGCGCGCAGGAAGGCGGCGGCGTCGACGCCTTCGGGCGCCTGCACGTTGTAGTGCAGGTTGCCATCGCCCAGATGGCCGAAGTCGACCATGCGGATGCCGGGCAGGGCCTGGGCCAGTGCCGCATCGGTGGTGCGCACGAACTCGGGGATGCGCGAGATCGGGATCGAAATGTCGTGCTTGATGTTCAGGCCTTCCATGGCCTGGGCCATGGGCAGGTTCTCGCGGATCTGCCACAAGGCCTTGGCCTGCGACAGGCTTTCGGCCACCACGCCGTCGGTGATGCAGCCCTGCTCCATGCCGGCCTCCAACAGACGCTCGAACTGGGCGCGTGCATGGGCTTCGGATTCATGGTCCGACACCTCGAGCAATACACACCAGGGGGTGGTCTCGTACAAAGGCACCTTGGACGCCGGCATGTGGCGTGCGACCAGCGCCAACGCGAATTGCCCCATAACCTCGAAGCCGGTCAGGCCCGCGCCCAGCGTGTGGTGCGCCAAGCCGAGCAAGGCAACGGCATGTTCCATCGACGGCACGGCCGCCCAGGCGGTGAGCTGCGCCGCCGGCAGTGGTACCAGCTTCATCGTTGCGGCGGTGATCACGCCCAGCGTGCCTTCAGCACCAATCAACAGGTTGCGCAGGTCGTAGCCGGTGTTGTCCTTGCGCAGACCCGACAGGCCACTCCAGACCATGCCTTGCGCGGTGACCACTTCGAGCCCCAGGCACAAATCGCGGGTATTGCCATAACGCACGACCTGGGTTCCGCCCGCATTGGTGCCCAGGTTGCCGCCGATGGTGCAACTGCCTTCGGCCGCCAGACTCAGCGGAAACAGGAATCCGGCGCTGCGGGCAGTTTCCTGCAGCGTCTGCAGAATGCAACCGGCCTGCGCTGTTAGCGTCGAGTTGCCGGCATCGAGCGCGATCACCTTGTTCAGCCGCTGCATGTTGAGCACGATCTGCTTGCCCGATGCGTCGGGTACCGCACCCACCACCATGCTGGTGTTGCCGCCTTGCGGCACGATGCTGATGCCGGTCGCGGCCTGCCAGCGGGCGCAAGTGGCCACGACAGCCGCCACCTCTTCGGTAGAACCTGGTTTGACCACTGCCAGTGCCCGGCCCTGGCTGCGTTTGCGCCAGTCTTGCTCCCAGGCGCTCAGGTCGGTGGCCGGATCGTCATGGGTCAGCACATGGGGCGCGCCAACGATGGCGCGCAGATCGTCGATCAGGGGGTGGGCGAAGTCGGTCATGGACAGATCAGATTTGCTCGGCGACGGTGGGTGTGGCGTTCATGGCGGCTGCATGGTTGCGCAGGCGCAGACGCACATGCAGTGCGCAGGCGACAAACAGCGTGCAGCACAGCAGCACCTGGGTCAGCGCCAGCCAGTTGCCCGGCGGCTTGTCGCCCCAGGCGCGCACCACGCCTTCGGTGAAATACAGCCACACCATCAGGCTGACCCAGCGGTAGGTGTACATGCGGTTCTTCAGCAGGCCAGCCAGCGGAATACACAGGGGCAACACCTTGAGCGCCAGCCAGGAACCGCCCGGGCGCAGCGGCGCCAGCCAGAGCTCCCAGGCCAGGCCCAGCAGGATCATTCCAATCAGGCTTCCCACGGCCAGGGTACGGGTCAGGGAGACGGTTTTGTCGTTCGCGTGCATGTCAGTGGCATCATACCGGCCATGCGAATGCCCCCTGAACTCCGCGCCCTGCTGGAGGACCTTCTTCATTTCCCCTGGAAAAGCACGGCGCTCACGCTGCGCGAGCGCTTTCGTGAAGACCGGCTGGGGCTGACGGCCAGCAGCCTGACCTTTACGACGACGATTGCGCTGGTACCGCTGTTCACCGTGGCGCTGGCCATCTTCTCCGCGTTTCCGATGTTCGGCAAACTGCAGGTGGTGTTGCAACGCTGGCTGGTCGACAACCTCGTGCCGGACGCCATTGCGCGCCAGGTGCTGGGTTACTTGACGCAGTTCGCCAAGCAGGCGAGCCAGCTCGGCAGTGTGGGCCTGGTATTTTTGCTGGCCACGGCGCTGGCATTGATTCTGACCATCGATCGCACCTTGAACGGGATTTGGCGGGTACGCCGCAAACGCCGGCTGGCGCAGCGCATCCTGGTCTACTGGGCGGCACTGACGCTCGGGCCGCTGGTACTGGGTGCCAGCATCACGATGACCTCGTTCGCGGTGACGGCCTCGCGTGACCTGGCCGGGGGCGCCCTGACCGGCCTGGGCCTCTTGCTCGACACCGTGCAGTTCGCGATTCTGGCCGGGGGTGCGGCGGCGATGTATTACTACGTGCCCAATACCCGGGTCAAATGGGCGCATGCCTGGGCCGGTGGCATCTTTGCCTCGGTGGTGATGGAACTGGCCAAAAAGCTGCTGGTGCTCTACCTGGGCAAGGTGCCCACCTACTCGGTGGTGTACGGCACATTCGCCACGGTGCCGATCCTGCTGGTGTGGATCTACCTGGCCTGGGTGATCGTGTTGCTGGGCGCGGTGATTACGGCCTATCTGCCCAGCTTGTTATCGGGTGTGGTGCAGCGCGACCAGGGCCCCGGTTGGCGTTTTCAGCGCGCGCTGGAGATCGTGCGCTTGTTGTTGCAGGCGCGTGCGACCGCCGTGCACGGATTGACCGTACCGCAGCTGGTCAAGGCCTTGCGTGTGAGTGTGCTGGGGGTTGAGTCGACGCTGCAGACCTTGGTCGAACTCGACTGGGTCGCCCGGCTCGAGGATGACCCCGGGTCTGCCGGCACCCGCTATGTGCTGCTGGCCGAGCCGGAGCAGACGGCGCTCGAACCGCTGGCCTACCTGCTGCTGCTGCACCGCAATGCAGCCACCGATCCGTGGTGGCGTGTCACGCAAGTGGCCAACGCGCGGCTGTCCGACGTGTTGTGAGGTGGCCGGCTGTCGGGCGTGGCCTATTCGGCATGGACCAACGCGGCCGTGATCGGCTCTGGCAGATCGAGTATTTTTCTGGCTTGTGCCGTCGTGGCGACGGGACGTCCCACCTGGGCGCACAAGGCCTTGGCTTCTTCGAGCAACTCCAGGTTGGTGGGCGTGCGTTGCGGATCATAGTGCTCTTCGATGCCGACGTGCAGGTGGCCGCCCAACTCCAACGCCATCTGCGCCACAGGAGTTTGCATCAGGTCGCCACCCCAGACCGAAACCGACCAGGGGATGTCGGTTCCTTCGAGCATGTCCAGGTAGGCCAGCAGTGCGTTGCGGGTGGGTGGCAGGCCGAAGCTCACGCCGCGTCCGCGCGCGGTCAGCCCCCACTCGCCGCCGAAATACAGCTTGGCGTGTGTGCCACGGGGTAATCGGCCCGCGCGGTGCCAGGTCAGGACGGTCTGCAGAAAACCGGGTTCGTAGATCGCCAGCGACGGCGCGAAGCGCAGTTTCTCCGCCAACGCGAAGGCCCACGCGATATCTTTGTAGCTGTTGACGTAGCTGAAGCCCTTGGGCAATCCGTCCGGGCCCGGATAACCCAGGTTGGTCGAGCCGGGGTCCACCACCCCGATCGGCATCGGCACCTCGGCCGCGATATACGGGTAGTGCGAGAAGCGGTCCTGCACCGGTTCAAGGTTGGCGCCGTCCGACTGGTTCACCGACAGCGTTGGATACCACAACACATCCGGTCGCTGCGCCAGGATCGGTCGCCATGCTTCCAGATACGCGTCGGCCCCCGCCCGGCCGTTGAGTCGGATGTCGTGATTGTGTGCATGGATCACAGTGGCGCCGGCGTCGAAGCAACGCAGGCAATCCGCGGTGATGGCATCGGCCTGCAACGGTACGTGGGGATTTCTGTTGGGCGTGACGCCGCCGTTGATGGCGACCTCAATGATGACCGGATCCGTGGGCATGGTGTTCCTGTTCGAGGAGTGTGGTTTGCATGGTATACGACACCTAACAGGTTACCAGTATGTCTGGATAGATGACCGGTCCGGTCTTACACTGCACGCTCGACAAATAACAGGAGAAAAAATGGCCATGGACGAACCCGACCTGCATGAACTCGCACGTATGGTGCGCCGTGTGGATGACCGCCAGCAACTGGCCGAACTGTTGTCGCGTTATGGCATGGCCGTGGACGACCGTGACTTCGACACCATCGGAAAATTGTTTGCCGATGATGGTGTGTTTCGCGGCGTCAAGGGGCGCCAGGCCGTCGTCGATTTCTACCGTGAGCGGCTGGCGATCTACACGGCCAGTTCGCATTACGCGTACACATGGCATTTCGATTTCGATTCGGACGACCAGGCCCGTGGCGCCGTCAATGGCCATGCTGAGTTGTGTATCGCCGGCAAGACCATCCGGATTGCGCTGCGTTACCTGGATCGGTATGTCCGTACGCCGTCCGGCTGGGTGTTCCAGGAGCGCGATATCCGGTTCCGCTACGTATTGCCCTTCGATGAAGTGGCCGACGGACTGGCCGATCCGAAGCGCGTGCGTTGGCCCGGTACCGAGCCGCAGCTGGCCGACCTGCCCGACCAGTTGCAGACGTACATCGACAGTCGCCACTAGCAGGTTTCCGGCGAGGTTTGCCGCGCTATCCGATCAAGCAATAGGCGGTGTTGTCCGAGCGGCTGCGCGAACTGGTGCGGCTGCGGATCGCATTCCACAATCAATGTCGCAGTTGCATGGCCATGCATTACGCCGACCTGCTGGCGAACAACCACCTGGCCATCGACGACGCCTTGTACGCGCAGCTGGCGCAGCATTTCACGGACAAGGCGGTGGTCGAACTGGGGATCTGGTGTGCGATCTGCGTCGGCTTCGGTCGTCTGACCGCGACCTGGAACATAGTCGAGGATCTGCCGCATCGATTTCAGTCGGACGGTCTTGCGCCGGCGTGGGGACCGGATGCCTGGGTGTCGACGCGCTCCGTTCAGCCGGCTGGTATGCCCGACAGCTCCAGGGGAGTCGCGTCGACTGGCGCGTGTTTGCGGCTGGCGGCGCCGAACGGATAGACGTCACAACCCAGTCGTTGCGAGATCGATCGCGCTGCCTCATGCAGGGCATCGACGAGCGGTTGCTCCGTGTCCTTGCCCACGTGGTGTGACGGAAAGGCCAGGCCCAGCGCCCCTGTGACCACCTGGCCGGTCTTGAACAAAGGTACCGAGACCACGCCAAGGCCCAGTGAGGTCTCGTTGCGCTGTACGCAGTAACCAGTGTGTCTAGCCGTGGCGACGATGCGTTTGAGTGCGGCGTGGTCCGTGACAGTATGTTGCGTCAGCGTCGGCACGGGTAGCTCCAGCAGCCTGCGCGTGGTTGCCGGATCGAGAAATGCCATCAGCACCCGCCCCACGGACGATGCGCCGAACGCGACCCGGCTGCCCGAGCGCCAGCCGGTATCCATGAACATCGGACCCTCCAGTCCGATCAGGTAGAGAGTGTCGTCACCGTCGGGCACCGACAGGCGCACACTGTGGCCCGTGCGGTTGAGCAACTCGCGCATCACCGGCGTCGCGGCCTGGCACAGGCTGTCGTAGGTCGTGTAGCGGGAACCCAGCACATAACAGCGCATTCCCACCGAATAGGTTCGGCTCACGGGGTCCTGCACCACGAGCCCACTGTCGACCAGCGCGCTGAGGATCTTGGATACTTGGCTCTTGGACAGGGAGCATCGTTGCGCCAGTTCGGTGACGCCGAAGTCCCGCTGGTTGCATTCGAACTCGCGCAACACGCGCAACCCGGTGCGCAGCGATTTCATTGGCTCCGTGGTTGCCGGGCTGTTGTCGTGGTCGCGTTCAATGGGGGTGGTCTTCATGGGGACTCCGGGTTGGCGCGTCGTGCGGCACCACGAGCAGGTCGAGCGCGATCGCTCCCTTTCCCTGTGGGCGGACCAGCAGGGGATTCAGGTCGACCTCCGCGATCCAGTCGTCGGCGTGAAACTGCAATGCCAAGGTGTGAATGCTCGCAACGGCCGCCGCCACATCCAGCGGCGGCTGTCCACGCGCGCCGCGCAGGATTGGCGCGATGCGCAGACGCTCGAGCGCGTCGGTGATCTCGGCCCGGCTCGCGGGCAGCGCCAGGAAACGCACGTCGTCGAGCACCTCGGCCCAGATGCCACCGGCGCCGACCATCAACACGGCGCCGAGTTCGGGGTCGATCGAGCAACCCACGATCAGCTCGAAGCCGTCGCGCAACATCGGCTGCACGCTGTAACCGGTCACGATCGCCTCGGGCGAGCGCTCTGCCACGGACTGCTGCATCCGCGCCCACGCCTGCTCCAGACTGTGCGCATCGGTCAGCCCGAGTGCCACGCCACCCACTTCGGTCTTGTGGGCGATATCGGCCGACACGACCTTGAGTACCACCGGATAACCCACACGCCCGGCGAAGGCCTGCGCTGCGGCGCAGTCGGTCACGATGGCCTCGGGTACGGTCGGAACCTGTGCCAGTGCGATGAATTCGGCACTGTTGCGACTCGTGGGCCGGGTTGCCGACGCGGGTGCCGGGGCTGGCAGTGGGCGTACTGCCACGGCACGGCGCCCAAGCGCCATGACGACCCGCTCGGCCGTCGGCAGCACCAGAATGCCGGCCTGCACCAGTTGGCGGCGGTCCTGCGCCTGCAATGTGTCGGACGAGGACAGGTAGGATACCGCCAGCTGTTTGCCCATGTCGCGGGCCTCGCCGCCGAGCCGCTCCAGCCACGGCATCAAGGCCTGGTAGTCGTGGGCCAGGCGAGTCAGCACCAACAGCAGGGTGCCGACGTGGTCGTCGTGCAACACCGCCTGGGCGCAATGCGCGTAACCCTTCTCGTTGGTGAAGAGTGCGGTGTCGACCGGGTTGGCCACGGTCATCTGCGCGGGCAACACGCTGCGCAACGCATCCTGGGTCGACGCGGCGAACGGTGGAATCGACACACCGACATCTGCCGCGGCGTCGGAGATCAATACGCCGAGGCCGCCGGAGATGGTCAACACCCCCAGGCCTGTGGCGGCGTCGTGTTTCGGGTGCCCGTACAGATCGAATGCCGCGATCACGTCGAGCATGCCATCGAGCGAATCGACCGTGATCAGGCCCGCCTGCTGCGCCACGTCGCACCAGACCTTCCATGCGCCCGCGAGTTTGCCGGTGTGCGAGACCGCAGCAGCTCGACCTTGCTGGGATCGACCGGCGCGCAGCACGACGATGGCCTTGCCGGCCGCGCGGGCGCGCCGTGCGAGATCCAGCAGGCGCGATCCCTGCTTGAAACCCTCGACGTACAACGCGATCAGTTCGACCTGGTCATCGGTGACCGCGTGTTCTACCAGGTCCAGTACGCCGATGTCGGCCTCGTTGCCGGTCGAGACCCAATAAGCCAGGCCCAGCCCGATGTCATTGAAGCTCTGCAGCAAGGAATTGCCCAACGCGCCCGACTGCGTCAGCAGTGCCACCTTGCCGGGGCGTGGCATCGCGTTTTTTAGTTCACTGGAGAAGGTGGCCGTGACGCCATGCGCCGGATGCAGCAGGCCGACACAATTCGGGCCGACCAAGCGAATGCCATGGCGCCTGCAGATGGCGGTCAGTTTGTCCTGCTCGGGAACAGCGCCGGCTTCGGCAAAACCGCCGGCGATCGAGATCGCGTTGGCCACACCTTGTCGTGCACATTCCTCCAGCGCCTGCGCCACCCCTGGCGCGGGCAACAGGATCAGAGCGAGGTCGATGTCGCGCGGCAGGTCCTGGATGGATGCGAAACACGGAACGTCATCGATCTGCGCGTGCTTTGGGTTCACCGGATGTATCCGGCCCTGGTAGCCGTAACGCTGCAGGTAGGACAACGGCCGGCCGGCGAGTTTGCCGGCATCGGGCGAGGCACCCACTAGGGCGATGCTGGCGGGCCGCAGCAGGCGAGAAAAGGTGTTCATCCGGGTCCGATCCGCTTCGAGGTCCTCATCGGCAGGGCAACTCGACGACAGCCGATCCTTTGATCGTCAGCTGTCCCAACTGGTTTTCGCCCCACAGCTCCAGGTCGACGAGTCCGGCGCCATCGACCTTGCGCGTGCCGGTCACCTTGCCCTTGAAATAGTTGCAGTCTCCGAAGATGACCGGCATTTTCAGGCGGGCACTGACGCTGCGCACGAAACCGTTGTCGCCCATCCAGTTGGTGGCCACGGTGGTCAACATGCCGCAGCGTTGCGGGCCGTTGTCGTAGGGCCCTGGCATGCCGAGATCGACCGTGGCGACCTTGGCGTCTTGGTGGCCGATGCTGGGCAACACCGCTGCTCCGTAATAACTCTTGTCGTAGTTGTTGGGCAGCCGCTCGGGGTGGTGGTTGGCCCAGTGCCGGTACTTCCAACGCAGCTTGGTCGATTTGTAGCCCGAGGTGCCGACCGCGCCGCAGTAATACGTCGTCATGTCGAGCTGGTTGATCGGCCCACGCACGACGTCCGGCAATACGCTGTCGACCTCGACGTCGTCCCAGTACAGCATCTCCGCTCCCCGCACGGTTTCGTCGATCTGGGCCTGGGCGATCGCTGCGAGTTCGTCGGCGCTGAACACATGCTTCTCGCGCGGCGCGTAGCTCAGACCGCCCTTGGCCGAAGCGCGCGCCACGCGAAAGCAGTGCGACAGCACCTTTGTCACCAACTGGCCGTCCTGGTTGTGGTAGCGCACGTCGCCGGTCTGCACCAGCATGTTGGCCACGGTCTTGCCCTTGAGCGGTTGAGCGTCGACATATTCCGCCGATGCGGTGATGGTGTCGTTACGCCGGATCGGATGGTAGAACTCGGCGTCGATGCCCGAGTAATACCACTGCACGTCGGGCAGCCCGGGTGCCACGACGGCATCCCAGATGCCAAAGAAAAAGGTGGGCGGCGCGATGATGCCACCCCACTTCGTGGTCTTGGCGTAGTCGGGATCGGAATACAGTGGATTGTCGTCCCCGATGCCCCAGGCGTAATGGCGGATCACGTCGCGCGCGGCCTCGTGGTTCCATTGTTCGAGCTTGATCGGCATCCCGATCAGGGCTCTTGCCTGTGCCAGCGCGTCGTCGGAGATGGCCGGGGCCAGAAGGTCTTTTTGAATCGTGGCGGTCATGGCGTGGGGTGTTTCGTGAATGGGGTGGGAAGGTCGGATCGGACGGATTCAGAGTTTGGCGGCGCCCAGGCCCATGCCGCCGTCGACGTCGATGACGGCGCCGGTGGTCCAGCTCGCGTGGATCAGGTACTCCATGGCCTGCGCGATGTCTTGCGCCTCTCCGATACGCCCGATCGGATGCATGTGCGCCAGCTTGTAGAAAAATGCCTTGGCTTCCTTCGGGTCCTGTCCGGTTACGGCGGCATTGATCTCGGTTGCCACCGCGCCCGGGATGACGCAGTTGACGCGTACCTTGCGCGGCCCGAGTTCGGCCGCCAGCACACGCGACATGTTCTGCACCGCGCCCTTGGACGCGGCATAGGCCAGGCGGCCAGCCAGTGCCAGTCGCGTGTGCACCGAACCGATGAAGATCACGCAGCCCTGGCTTGCCTCCAGTGCCCCGAGGGCGAGCTGGGTCAGCAGCAGTGGTGCCGCCACATTGCTCTGGAGCACCTTCATCAACGTCGCTTCGTCCAGTTCCGGCAATCCGCCGTGGTGGGTGATGCCGGCGTTGTTGACCAACGTGTCGAGCCGGCCGCCGCCATGGGTGACGGCAGCCTCCACCATGGCCTGGCGGTCGCGCGCCAGCGTCACGTCGCCGACCACATAGGCGCAGGCCGGGCCGATCGCATCGGCCACTTCAAGCAGGCGGCTTTCGCGTCGACCGCTGATCGTGACCCGCGCGCCGCGCGCGGCGAAGTAGGCGGCGCATCCGGCGCCGATTCCGGTGCCGCCACCGGTGATCAGGATCGATTTGTCTTGCAATGTGTTCATGTAAGTTCCGGCACAAGATCGGAGATCAGCGCTGTGTGGTCGCGATACAGGCAGTTCAGCAGGGCCTCATACCCATTGCAATCAATGACCAAGAGCCCGTTCGGGCTGAGCTTGGCCTGTCCTGAGTCCGTCGAAGGCTCGAAGCCCTTCGTCAGCCTCAGGACAGGCTCTTCGCGATGCGCTTCGACCGGCTCAGCGCGAACGGGCTATTTCATTTGTCGATTTCTAATCGATTGAGTGCGATAGGTCCGGCGATCAATGGCTCCCGTGGCCGCCGATGGGCTGGCCGCCGCGCACGCGCGACACCACTTCCTTGGTCAAAATGCTGCCGAACTCATGCACGCGCCATTCCGGCAGCCGGCTACGTTCGGGTTCGGTGCGCTCCAGGTTGATCGACTTGCCACCCAGCATCACCATGCGCAGCTTGTCGCGCCGCCCGAGGAGGGTCACATCCTTGGACGGGTCGCCGTCGATCAGCAGCATGTCCGCCAGGCGTCCGGCTTCGATGGTGCCGGTCTTGTCCTTGAGTCGGATCGCGAGCGCGCCGTATTGTGTCGCGCAGCGGATCGCTTCCAGCGGCGACAGGCCCAGGTACTTGACGAAGACCTCGAGTTCGCGGTAGTGCCAGTGACCATAGGGTGTGACCGAGAAGCCCGATTCGGTGCCGCACAATAACGGCACACCTGCCTTGTACGCCTTGGCCAGCATCTCCGCACTGTCCTCGATCTCGCGCCGGAAAATGTCCTGCATCACCGGACTGGCATTGATCGCGTCGCCGAATTCCACCAGGTTGGCCTGGAAGGTCAGGGCCGGTACTAGGAAGGCATTGTGCTTGACCACCGCATCGAGGGCCTCGTCGTCCATCAGCGTGGCGTGGACGATCTGGTCGAAGCCGGCCTCACAGGCGAACTTAACCGAATGCGCGCCGCGGCAATGCCCCATCACCGGGACGCCGAAGCTGTGCGCCAGGTCGCAGATCGTGCGCAGCTCATCCATCGTGAACGTGACGAACTCGCCTTCGCTGCGCCGGTGTGTCAGTGAACCGGTGACGTGCACCTTGATCCAGTCGCAGCCGATCTTGATCTGGCGCCGCACCTCGGCCATGATCTCGTCCTTGCCCTGCAGCAACACGGCATAAGCCATGATGCCCTTGTCAGGCATCAACCGGCCGGCAGCACCCCCCACCGAGGTCATCAACGCATAACCGCCAACGGCCATGCGCGGGCCCTCGATCACGCCGTACTGGATGGCCTCCTTGAGGTCGACGCCCAGGTCGAACAGCGAATCGGGGTCGCAGAAACCCGTGACACCAGCCGTGAGCATGTGCCGCACGTTGCGCGCCGCCGTGATGGCGGCCATGCCTGGGCGGCGGTGGTAGAACAACTCGTCGTGGCCCGCCGCGTTGTCGAACGTGCTGTGCACATGGGCATCGATCAGTCCAGGCATCAGCGACAGGCCGCTGGCGTCCATGCGCTGTGCCGTGGATGCTGCGGCCGCGTCTGCGGCCTCGCCCACAGCCTGGATTTTGTCGCCGACCACCAGTACCGATGCGCGGCGTGCCGGCTTGCCGGTGCCATCAATCAAGTTGGCGTTTTGAATCAGAAGTTGCGTGGATTCCATGGGGGTTCTTGCTCCATTGATGTTTCTCATATAGAAACATTGTTTCTATATGACTGTTGATTATAAAAAAACAGAAACTTTGTTTCTTTTTGAATGATTCTATTGCACAATGCGTGCAAAGCGCCAGCGGGTTTTCCCGCTCCAGGGATTTTTTCAGATCCGCGTTGGTTCATAGGTATCGCAGTCAATCATGGCGTCGCCTGTTGGAGGCGTCTGGAACGGGAGCAAACGATGGCGCAGTCGGAGTACGTTGAGCAACAGATATCGGAATTGGTCGGACGTGCGCTTGCTCACGCCGAAGCCGGCACCACGGATTCCACCGACGCTATCTACCGGCTGCCGGTGGAAACCTACAGCCCGCGCAGCTGGGACGAGGAGATGAATGCCATCTTTCGCCGCCTGCCCCTGATGCTGGGCCTGAGCAGCGAGATGCCCGAGCCCGGCTGTTACAAAGCGATGAAGGTGCTGGACGTTCCGGTGTTGATAGTGCGCGGCGAGGACAAGCGTATGCGTGCCTTCATCAATACCTGCTCGCACCGCGGCCGGGCTGTGACCCAGACGCATGTCGAGTCGGGCAAGGTCAAGGGTTTCACCTGTCCCTACCATGCCTGGCGCTTCGGCACCGACGGCCAGTTGATCGCGGTGGCCGACCAGCGCAAATTCGGCGACATCGACAAGGCCACGTGCGGGCTCAAGGAACTGCCGTGCGTGGAGCGCGTCGGCTTCATCTGGGTCTGCATCACCCGTGGCAAGACGTTCGACATCGACGACTACCTGGGCGACATGTTGCACGAACTGGCGGGGCTAGCGGCCGACAAATGGTTCGTGCACGGCAGGTCTCAGCTGGAGAGCGCGAACTGGAAGATCACCCACGACGGATACCTCGAGTCTTACCACGTACCGTTCCTGCATCGCCATACCTTGTTCGAATTCTGGAAACGGGAAAGCTCCACGTCTGTGTCGCTGTATGACCGCTACGGACCGCTGCCATCGGGCCCGCACCAGCGCATGGCCGGCAACGCCTGGGGCAATGATCCGCAGTTGATGCTCAAGATGAAGGACGTGCCGGAGTCCGAGTGGGGTGACAAGTATTTCCATGCGGTACGCACCTTGTTCCCGCACATCTCGATCTCGGCGGACAAACATGGCGGTCTGGTGTCGCAGATGATTCCGATCGCCCCGGACCGCTGTATCACGAACCAGATCCATGTCAATCCGCGCGATCCGTCGCAGGATTCGCCGGAGCAGTTGCAAGCGATGCAGGAACGTATCGCGCTGTATGCCAAGATCGTGCGCGACGAAGACTACTCCACCAGCTTCAGCATCCAGGAGGGGTTGCAATCCGGCGCCAACACCGAAATTTTGTTTGGCCGCAACGAGGGTGGGGCGCAGAATTTTCACCGCTCGGTTGCGCACTATGTGCAGGCATACCGCGATTCCCTGCCCCAGGCGTGACACCCTGCGCTCGGCGCGAACTCCCCGCTCCCCATCGGCCCGATGTCGAACCGTTTGATGACGGGCCGACCGGCCGTGCCCGACGTCCACAACCCTTGACCCCCACCAGGAGACATACCATGACCATTCCAAACCGCGTGCCGGCCGCCGCTGATCGCAGCCTCGAAAGCCGCCTTGCGGCCGTCGAGGACCAACTCGCGATCCGCGACCTGACGGCCCGCTACAACTTCGCCATCGACAACCGCGACCTGGCGTCGGCGCGTCTGCTGTTTACCGAGAACGCGTCGTTCGGTTCCAAGGACGGTACGATGCGCGCCACCGGTATCGACGCGGTCATCAAGCAGTTTGAGTCGCGGTTCAGCGTGCTGGGTGCGACCAACCATTTCGCGCACGATCATGTGATCTGGTTCGAGAGTCCTGCCCGCGCCCGTGGCATGGTGTCGGTGCATGCGGAAGTCTGGCGCAAGGAGCAGCCGATGGTTGCTGCGATGCGTTATGACGACGTCTACGAAAAAAGCAACGGCTTGTGGAGCTTCTGTGAACGGCTGCTGTCGTTTTTCTATTACGTCCATGTCAAGGACTATCCGGCCGCCATGGGTCGCCTCGAGCGCAACATGGTATCGGACACGCCGGTGGCTGCCGACTATCCCGAGCGTTTGCCGACCTATGTCGAATTGCGACCGGGACACGCCGACTCCGCACGATGAACGTCGGGTCCCGGTTGCGTTGGGTGGAGGTGGGTTGCCGGCCCGGCGCGAATAACGCCGAGCTAAAGCGTGTATTCGACTTTGAACTCGAAAATCTCGTTGGTTCGGCAATAGGGCTCAAGCAGCCGTCCGATCGCCCGCATCTTGTCCGATTGCAGTTGTCCGTTGGCGAAGAACTCGTCCCGGACGTGGGCCCGCACGACTTCTCCGATGACTAGGCTGGAGATACTCGGGTGTTCACCGAATTCGATGATTCGGACCAACCGGCATTCGAAATTCACCGGTGACTCCAGCACCATGGGCGCATCCACGATGTCGGCCTTGACCGGGGTCAGTCCGGTTTCTGTGAACTCGCTGACATGTTCGGGAAACTCGGCACCCGACTTGTTCATGGCCTCTGCCATGCTTTCCACGACGGGAACGTTGACCACGAACTCCTTGGCGAACTCGATGTTGCGCAAGGTGTCCTTTTTTTCGCCGCCCTTGCGCCGGCGTGTGGAAAGCGAGAACGACAACATCGGCGGCTTGACACAGGCAATACTGATCGAACTCAGCGGCGCGACGTTGTAGACGCCGTTTTGTCCCCGCGTCGACACCAGCGCGATCGGCCTGGGCACCACGGCGCCCGCCAGCAGATGGTGAAGATCGCGGAAGTCCATGCCGGCCGGGTCAATTTTCATGTTTGTATGCCTTGTCAAACGGGCGGAAACTGGTCGAACGCCGCTGCGACGACCGCCTCCACCCCAATAATGTTTCTCATGTGGAAACATGGTTTCTGATGCAGGCGATTCTAGGCGAAAATCGGAGGCAGGTCGCCATTTTTCTCACGACGTCGCGGCACATCGTCGATCCCTGTTGCGTAACGTGGCGCAGGGCGTTCCGCCATGGCGTCAGAGCGTGAGAGGCAATCGATTGGGCCCACGACGGGGTGCCCAAGGGTGGCGGGCAAGGCGCGCCGCTTGTCCATGTCGGGACATGGTCAAGCGGCGCAACGCCGCACGGCGCCCTTGGGCGCCCCGGCCCGCAGGGCAAGACCCCGGCGACTGACCGTGGCCCGAAGCGCCTGGAACTGGTTGCGGGGTCTTGCGTGGGCTCAAGCGATTGCCTCTCACGCTCTCAGCCCTTGAACACGGGCTGACGTTTCTCGAGAAAGGCCGACACGGCTTCCCGATGGTCTGGCGTCTGGTGCGCCAGCGACTGGAAGGCAGCCGCCATCTCGAGCAGAGTGTCCAGGCGCGTATGCAGCGATTCACGCAACAGGCGTTTGGCAAGACGCACCGCGTGGCCCGGATTGGCCGCCATGCGATCAGCCATTGCGCGCGCCGCCGGCATCAGTTCTTCGGGCGGCACGACACGCGACACCAGGCCCCATTGTTCCGCTTGCCGGGCATCGATGGTGTCACCGGTGAATGCCATTTCGGCCGCGCGCGACATGCCGATCAGCCGGGTCAGCAACCAGGCACCGCCGTCTCCCGGAATGATGCCGAGCTTGACGAAACTCTCCGCGAACTTGGCCTTGTCCGAGGCGATACGCACGTCGCACATGCAAGCCAGGTCCAGGCCGGCGCCGACCGCCGCGCCATTGACCGCCGCGATCACCGGCACCTCGAGGTTGAATAGGGCCAGTGGAAGACGCTGTATGCCGGTGCGGTATTCATGGCGGATCTGCATGCCTGACACCTCCCCGGTGGACTGGCGCAACATGTTGCGCACGTCCCCGCCGGACGAGAATGCGCTCCCGGCGCCGGTGAGAATGACCGCCCGCACGTTGTGGTCGTTGTGGATACGTTCGATCGCGGCGAGGAACTCCGGCACCGCCGTGTTGCCGGTGAGCGGGTTGCGACGCTCGGGCTCGTTCATCGTGAGCGTGACGACATGTGCGTCCTGCTCGTAGCGCAAGAAGTCTGGCATGGCATTTCCTGTTCGTGGTGTGAGAAGTACGCAAAGACTATATGCTAGGCCTATAGTGGATATATTTTTTGCATGACGCGAATTGCCGTGGGGCCACTTCCACACGGCCATCGAAAGGAGAAACCGTGACCAGTCTGTTGGGCCAGCTACGGCTGGCGGAGCTGCCACCGCAGGCCGAGTTGATGCGTGCCGAGGTCAAGGCGTTCCTGGCCGAGGCGCTGGAGCCCGCTCCCGCGCCCGTGCGCGCACGCTCTTGGATGGGGTTCGATGCCGCATTCAGCCGCCGGCTCGCGCAGCGGGGCTGGGTCGGCGTGACTTTGCCGGCGCAGTATGGTGGCGGCGACCTTGATGCGTTCTCGCGTTATGTGCTGGTGGAAGAGTTGCTCGCCGTCGGCGCGCCGGTTTCTGCCCACTGGATTGCCGATCGCCAGAGCGGGCCGCTGATCATGAAGTTCGGCAACGACGCGCAGAAGTCATTTTTCCTGCCGCGCATCTGCCGCGCCGAGGCCTTTTTCTGCATCGGCATGAGTGAACCCAACGCCGGCTCCGACCTGGCCAGCGTGGCCACGCGCGCGCGCCGCAACGACTCGGGCTGGCTGCTCAATGGTCAGAAGATCTGGACCACCAATGCGAACCATTGCCAGTACATGATTGCGCTGGTGCGCAGCTCGGGGGAGAAGGAGGACCGCCAGGTCGGTCTGTCACAGTTCATCGTCGACCTGTCGCTGCCGGGCGTGACGGTGCGCCCGATCCGCGACCTGAGCGGCGACGCACATTTTTCCGAGGTGTTTTTCGACAACGTGCAGCTCGCGCCGGACGCCCTGGTGGGTACCGAGGGCAGCGGCTGGGCGCAGGTCAATGCGGAGTTGGCCTTCGAGCGCAGCGGACCCGAGCGCATCTACTCCAGCATCGTGCTGCTGGAGTTGTGGATCCGGGTCCTGCGCGAACGCGGGGACGGTGCCAGCCACGCAGCCACGATCGGCCGGTTGGCTGCGCACCTGGCCACGTTGCGCAACATGTCGATCACCGTCACCGCGCGCCTGGCCAAGGGTGAAAGCCCGGTAATCGAGGCGGCGTTGATCAAGGACCTGGGCACCGAGTTCGAGCAGGTTATTCCGCAACTGATCGAATCGGGCATGGGCGATGCCAGCGGCAGTGTGCTGGAGAGCGAGTTGACGGCGACATTGGCCTACGTGGCCCAGTTGGCACCGAGTTATTCACTGCGGGGTGGCACACGCGAAATCCTGCGCGGCATGATCGCCCGTGGCCTTGGCCTGCGTTGACGGAGATACCCCATGTTCCTTGAAGCCTTCGACGCACTGCTGGCCGACCACGGCACCAGCGCCGCCATTCGACGCCTGGAGGCGGGCGAACCCGGCGCCGGCCTGTGGAACGCCATCGCGCAGGCGGGTTTCCTCGACCTGATGCGCAGTGAGGAACAGGGCGGCGCCGGCCTCGCGCTGGCCGAGCTGTTTCCGTTGCTGGAATGCCTGGGGCGTTACGGCGTGCCGCTGCCGATCGCGCAGACCATCGTGGCGCGCGGCCTGGTGCCCGACCTGCCCGACGGCATGACAACCATTGCAACGCAGTGCCAGCGGCCCGCCACCGGCGGTTTGCGCTGCCTGCATGTACCGGCAGGCATGGTGGCCGGACACGTGTTGGTGTGTGACGGCGAGCGGGTGTTGCTGCTCGACTGCACCGGCGCGCAACGCGAACCGGTCGGAGACCGGCGCAGCCTGGTGGCGCACCTGACGTGGTCCGAGGACGCCGGCGTCGTGGTCAGCGACGCGGCCGCCGGGCAACTCGATGCCTATGCGGCCGCGTTGACGTCCGCGATGCTCAGTGGTGCCATGCAACGTGCGTTCGAGATGGCATTGGAGCAAAGCAATAACCGGGTCCAGTTCGGCAAGTCGATCGGCAAGTTCCAGGCGGTGCAGCAACAGATCAGCCTGATGGCCGAACATGTGCTCGCGGCATCCATCGCCGCGGAAGCCGCGTTTCGTGGCCATGGATCCGCTCCGGCGCCGCTCGCGGCGGCCATTGCCAAGTCCCGCACCAGCGAAGCCGCGGGCCTGGTTGCGGCGACCGCCCACGCCTTGCATGGCGCCATCGGCATGACCGATGAGTTCGATCTGGCCATCGTGACGCGCCGGTTGCATGAGTGGCGCATGCAGTACGGTGCCGAATCGGTCTGGAACCGGCGGATCGGCGTCGAGGTCCTGGCCGGCGACAAGACGCTGGCCGACTTCGTCCGCGCGGTTTAGCGCATGCGCGTCTCGCGCGGCGCGGCGTGGTCGCATCCCCAAGGCGACCAGTTTCCAAAAAATATATTGGAATCGTATTGAAAATATATGAGAATCACTCGAAGATTGTTCGATCTGACCAGGGTCAGGCTCGTGTGATCGATAAGGCGTGCTGGGTCGGCGTTTCGGTACTTGGCATACGGTTGTCCACAGATATTCATCGATAAAGAGGAAGACATGAGCAATACCCGTTCCCTGACGTCGGCTGCGCCGCGCGATGCGCGCAAGCGCCGCTCCCTGGTTTTGACGGCGGCGCTGGCTGCTGCTGGCTGTTTGCCACTGAATGCGGCGCTGGCACAGGCGAACTCGCGCAACGTGCCGGCGGCCGAATGGGTCAAGATTCAAGAGGCGGCGCGCAAAGAAGGCAAAGTCATCGTGTACGCGACCATGGCGCCGGCAGTGCACGCCCGCATCGTCGAGGCGTTCGACGCGAACAATCCTGGCATCAAGATGGAATTGGTCCGGGTTATCGGTGCCGCGCTGACCACCAAAATCGAACAGGAGCGCGTGGTTCAGAGCGTGGTCGGTGCCGACATGATGCTGACGGCCGACATCCGCTGGGCCGGAGATGCGATAAAGAAAGGTTACTTTAAGACCCCCGTGGGCCCGGCAGCGGCGGCTTACCCCGATGCCTGGTTGCGTGGTGGACAGGTGGCCCTGATGGCGCCGACGCCGTGGGTCATGCACTACAACACCAACCTGGTCAAGACACCGATCACCAGCTACCAGGATCTGCTGCGCCCCGAGTTGGCCGGCAAGATCGGTGGCGTTTCGTTGGTCGCCGAGGTCGTCACGCTGTTCTACAAGTGGCTGGACGATACCAATCCGGGTTACCTGGAGAAACTGGCGGCGCAGAAGCTGAAGATGTATCCCAGCGTCGTCGGGTCGGCCAATTCGACGGCCTCGGGCGAAATCGCCGCGGGCGTGTTTTCGGTGATCCCGGCCGACAACGTCTTGCACGCGCAGAAGGCGCCGTTCAAGACAGTCATTCCCAACCCCTCGTATGGTTTCGCGTATGGGGCGGCGATCGTCAATTGGGCGAAAAATCCGAATGCCGCACTGGTTGCACAGGACTTCATCATGTCGGTCAAGGGGCAGGCCGCGATCGTGGGCAATGGCGAATCCGGCAGTCCGGTGCCCGGCGTGCCCGGCGCCCTGGATACCTCCAAGGTGAACCTGACCTTGATCGACTGGGACAAGGTCACACCCGAAGGTGTCAAGGCTTTTGAAGTTCGCTGGAACTCGCTGTTCGGCGCGCGTTGAGCCCATGATGCTTCTTGTTTCAGTGCGCCGTGACGCGGCGCCGGGTCTGCGGGTCCCTGCAATCCCATGACGGCGACGCGTGCCGAAGGCCGCGCCTGGTGGGGTTCCGGTGGCCTGTTGCGGCGCAGGGCCGTACCGCAGGCCGCCTGGATCCTGCTGGCGCTTGCGGCAGGGATCCTGGTGTTGTGGCCGGTGCTGCAGTTGCAGTCGCGGGCTTTCGTGGACGGAGGCTCGGTATTTGCCCGCATGATGGCCTTGCCGCGCATCGGCACCACCATGCAGACGACTTTCCTGCTGGCGGTGTTGTCCAGTGCGCTGGCGGTGTTCGTCGGCACGCTGCTGGCATGGTGCGCCTCGATGTTGCCTCAACCCGTGCGACGGATCGGTGAACTCGCCCCGCTGCTGCCGTTGGTGGTGCCGGCGGTGGCCGCAGTGACGGGCTGGATCTTCCTGCTGTCACCGAATGTGGGTTACCTCAACATGGTACTGCGCAAGCTGCCGGGGCTCGACACCCTCCAGGAGGGGCCGTTCAACATCTACAGCGTGACCTGGATCATCATCATCACCGGAATGCTGTTGAGCTCCTTCGTGTACGTGTTCGTGTTCACCGGTCTGAAGAATATGGGCCAGGAGCTGGAGGCTGCGGCCGCGGCATGTGGTGCGTCGCCGACGATGCGTTTCTTCACGATCACGCTGCCATTGCTGCGGCCTTCCATCATCTTCGCTACCGGGGTCGTGTTCCTGCTGGGCCTGGGGCAGTTCACTGCACCATTGTTGCTCGGTCGGACCGCCAAGATCGATGTGCTGACGACCGAAATGTTCTATTTGACGGAACGTTATCCGGTCGATTTCGGCCTGGGGGCGGCACTGGGTTTCCCTATCCTGGTGCTGGGCCTGGGGGTGGTGCTGCTGCAGAAGTTCGCACTGGGCGAACAACGGCGCTTTGTCGTCGTGTCCGCGCGCTCCAAATACAACGTGCGCGAGACCCGCTGGTGGGCTGCCGTCGTGATCGGCCTGTATCTTCTGGTCACCACGGTGCTGCCGCTGATGGCGCTGATCTACGTGTCCGTTTCGCCGTTCTGGACCGGTTCTCTGGTGGTGCCCGAACTGACCTTGCGGCATTGGCAGTCGGTGCTGAACAACCGGGGCCTGGTGGACGCCATCTGGACCAGCGTCAAGGTGTCCGTGACCGGCATCGCGATCCTGATCCCCGTGGGTTTCTTCATGGCCTTCGCGCTGCTGCAGTCGACCCGCATTTTCAATCCGGTGCGCATGGCCATCGACCTGTTCGCCACTGTGCCGATCGCCGTGCCGGCCTCGTTGATGGGTTTTGGCCTGCTGTTCGTCTACTCCCAGCCGCCGATCCAGATCTATGGCACGACAGCGGTGCTGGTGGTCACCTATGTGACTCTGATGCTCGGTCATTCCACGCGTCTGCAATTCACGACGCTGGTGGCGACCGGGCAGGAGTTTCTGGAGGCGTCGAGGGCGTCGGGGGCGGGTCCGATGCGCTCCCTGTTTCAGGTGATGTTGCCGATGTGCCGAAAAGGTATTGCCGCAACGGCGGCACTGACCTTCGTGTTGCTGTTCCATGAGTTCAGCGCATCTTTGATGGTGCGTTCGGCGCGGACGCAGGTTATTGGCAGCGTGATGTATGACGTCTGGGCTGGTGGTGTCTATTCAGAGGTGGCGGTGCTGGCGCTGATCATGGTCGTCGTGACCGTCGTTGGTGTCTGCATCGCGGCCTGGATGGGTGGAACCGATTCGGCACAACAAAAGGGTTGATACGTGCAGGAACTCAAGGTAGAAAAGCTCGTCAAGCGGTACTCCGGGCGCGAGCAGGTGGTGGCGGTCAATCATGTCGACGTCGAGGTCGAGGCCGGCGAGATGCTGGTTCTGCTTGGTCCCAGCGGCTGTGGCAAGACCACGCTGCTGCGGTGTGTGGCAGGGCTGGAGGACGCGCAGCAGGGGCGCATCGTGCTCGAGGGTAAGACCGTGTTCGACTCGGCGAGTGGCCTGAACCAACCCACCCATCTGCGCGACATCGGCATGGTGTTCCAGAACTACTCCCTCTGGCCGCACATGACGGTGCAGCGCAACGTGGAATATCCGCTGCGCGCGCGCAGTACCGGTGCCGCCGATCGTGCGACACGCACGCGTGAGGTTCTCGAGGTGGTCCAGTGCGCTCATCTGGCCGATCGCTACCCCGCCATGCTCAGCGGCGGGCAGCAGCAGCGTATCGCGTTGGCGCGTGCGCTGGCACCCCGGCCCAAGATCATGCTGCTCGACGAGCCGCTGTCCAACCTGGATGCGTTGCTGCGGGTCGAATTGCGTGCCCATTTGCGCGCGATCCACCGCGAACTGGGATTCACCGGCATCTATGTGACGCACGACCAGATCGAGGCGTTCAACCTGGGTACCCGGGTTGCGGTGATGAATGCCGGGCGCATCGAGCAACTCGACAGCGCCAGCACGGTCTACGAGCGGCCCGCCACCGATTACGTGGCCCGCTTTCTGGGTATCCGCAATGCCATCGATCTGCGTTTCGAAGATGGCTGGACCAGCGACGCAGGCCCGCTGCAGGGCCATGTGCGCTCGCTCGAGCGGCACAAGGGCCCGCTGCAATTGTTCCTGCGCCCGCAGGCGCTGAAGCTGCATGCGCCCGACACAGCGACCGTGGAGCCCGGTCACATGGTGTTGTCCGGCGGCCGTGTGGTCGACGTGCTCTACTCCGGCGGCGAGGTGGACACGGTGCTGCAGTTCGGCTCGATGTCGCTGTTTGCTACCAATCCGGTGGGCAGCGGCCAGTTCAAGCCCGGTGACCCGGTGACGGTCTCCTTCGACAGCAGCAGCGCGTTGCTGTACGCCAACGGTCGCTTGGCCGTTGCCTGAGACGGCTGGCGTTGCAGCAACTGCGGCCGGCAGCACCATGGCTACGGCGACGGAATATGACTACATCGTCGTGGGTGGTGGGACGGCCGGCTGCGTGGTCGCCAACCGTCTGTCGGCAGACCCGAAGACCAGGGTTCTCTTGCTGGAAGCCGGGGGTGACGACCGCAACCGCTGGTTGCACATTCCCATCGGTTATGCGCGCGTGTTCGGCAAGCCGGAGTACAACTGGATCTACCAGATACAGCCCGAAGCGCAGTTGAATAACCGCGCCGGGCCCTTTTACCAGGGCAAGGTGATAGGCGGCTCAAGCGCAGTCAACGGCATGATTTACCTGCGCGGCCAGCGCCAGGATTTCGAGCACTGGACGCGCCTGGGCTGCACTGGGTGGGACTACGGCTCCGTGCTCAAGGCCTATTTACGTTCCGAGGACCAGCGCTCGCGCGGCGCCAGCCAATACCATGCCGTTGGTGGGCCACTGGCGGTGTCCGACCCGGCCCAACCCCATGTGGTGATGGATGCGTTCATCGATGCGGCGGAGCAGGCTGGTATTGCGCGCAATCCGGACTTCAATGGCGCGACCCAGGAAGGTGCCGGTTACTACCAGACCATGACGCGCAACGGGCGCCGCTGTTCGGCCGCGATGGCCTTTATCCATCCAGTGCGGAGCCGTGCCAACCTGACGGTGATGACCCGTGCCCAGGTGGAACGGGTGTTGTTTGAAGGGCACAATGCAGACGGCGTAAGTGTCATCGTGGCTGGCGAGCGTCTGACGATGCGGGCGCGGCGCGAGGTGATCCTGTCGGCTGGTGCCTTTGCCTCGCCGCTGTTGTTGCAGGCCTCGGGCATCGGTCCGGGTGCGTTGCTACAGCAACATGGCATAGCCGTGTTGCATGATGCACCGGATGTGGGCCGTAACCTGCAGAACCACTTCAACCCATGGATCAGTTACCGTTGCAAGCAACCGGTCACGCTCAACGACCAGATGATGACGTCTTGGGGCCGTTTGCGGCTGGTGTTGCAGTACGCCCTGATGCGCCGTGGTTTCATGGCGCTGGGGCCAGTCTATGGTGGTGCGCTGCTGCGCACCGAGCTCTCACCCGAGCGTCCGGACGTACACATTCACTTTTTTCTGTTTGGCGCCGAACGCGTCAAACCGGCCCTGTTGCCGTTTTCTGCCGTCATGGCAACTGTGTGTCAGCTGCGGCCGGAAAGCCGTGGCGTGGTGGAGATAGGTGGTCCGGACCTGGTCAGGGACGCGCGCGTACAGTTCAACTTCATGTCCACCGAGCTCGACCGCAAGACGGTGGCCAGTGGGTTGGCCAAGGTGCGCTACCTGATGCGGCGCCCGGCGCTGGAGCGTTTTATTGGTGACGAACTCGACGCCTACCCGGACGTCTCCACCGAAGAGGAGCTCAAAGCCTACACCGGTGAGGTGCGTGGCACGGCCCACCATATTGCCGGTACCTGCCGCATGGGGGTGGATGAACGGGCGGTACTCGATCCGCAACTGCGGGTACGTGGCGTTGGCAAGCTGCGCGTCGTTGACAACTCCATCATGCCAACCTTGCTGTCAGCCGACACTGCGGCGCCGGCGGTCATGATAGGCGAACGCGCGTCCGACTTCATCCTGGCAGACGCGCGCTGACAGGCCCCGGGGCGGCCGGGGCCTGCGATCAGCCCTTGAACATCTTGTCGAACTTGAGCTTGTAGTCGCGCTGGAATTCCGGCGTATAACGGAACACGTCCCACGGCTGCATGGTCTTGGCGTCCAGGGAACCCGGGATGCCGGGAATCACGCTGGCCGTCTCGCCCGTGCCGTTCCAGATACCCTGGCCGCGGCGCGACATCATGTAATCGAGGAATACCAGCGCTGCGTTCGGGCGCCGGGAATGGGCCACCGCAGCCAGCACATCCCTGCTGGCAAAGGCGGGATTGGGCTGGAACACCTTCATCGGCGCCCCCTGCGCGATCAGCGTGTTGGCCACCGCATGGATCCCATAGGGTGCGGCTGCGATCTCGCCAGCGGCGATGCTCTGGAACAGCGGCAACACGCCCACCGTGAGTTTGGGCTTTTGCGCCGCGAACAGCGGCAGAAAATCCGCCCCCTGGGTCTTCTCGATCCACTCGTAGAAGGCGAACACCGTCTCGGCCACCAAGTCGGAGCTGCCGACCTTGCCCTTGAGTTCCGGGCGCAACAGATCACGCATGCTGGTGATCGGCGTCTTGATGATGTTGGTGTTGTAGGCCATCACAAACGGCATGACCGCAATCACGGGTACCGAGCCATACATCAGGCTCTCCTTCGGATACTCGGCATTCGCCGGACCGACCGGCTTGAGGAAGAAGTTCTCCTGCGCCTTGTCGCGGTACCAGATCGCGTTGGCGTACTGGGTGATGTCCGCGCCGTCGAGCTTGTTGGCCTTCTCGTTCTCGATCGCCTGCATGTGCGTCACCGGTGTGAGCAGGCGCCGGTATTCGACCTTGATCTCCGGATACAGCGCCATGAAGTCCTTGGTGATGCGGTCGAACGTACTGGGCACGGTCTGGAAGTAGATAACGAGGGCGCCTTCCTTCTTCGCGTCCGCGACGATCTTTTGCCAGTTGGCGTCGCCTTGCTGCGCCCAGGCGGCCGGTGTGGCAAGCGCCATTGCGCCGATGGCGCCCAGCACGCCGCGGCGGTTCATGTGATCCAGCGGTTTTCCCGTATGCATACTTGTCTCCTGTGTTGAAAAAATTCCTGCCGAAAAAGCCAGCGCGGTCCGGACCGGTCGTCTGGCAAAAAAGTCACAACGGCTGGCAGAGTGTGGCCGATGTGCCCATGAAAACCATCAGGTCGCGGTCAGGCCGCCGTCAAGTGGCACTGCCACGCCGCTGATCCAGGCCGACTCGTCGCTGGCCAGGAACAGCGCCAGGTTGGCGCAGTCCGCCAGCGTACCGATGCGGCGCATCGGATGCCTGGCGGCGGCGGTAGCCTGTTGTTCAGCGAGGCTGGCGGTGTTGCCGGTTTCGCGAGCCCGCTTCTCCCAGACACCGGCTACCAGGGGCGTGGGAATCGAACTCGGGCAGATGGCATTGCAGCGGATGTTCTTCGGACCGTATTCGGCCGCGATCTGACGCGTCAGTCCCACCACGCCGGTCTTGGCCGCCGAATAGTGCGGCAGGTCCGGAATGCCGATCAGTCCGGCCGTGCTGGACTGGTTGATGATGGAACCGCCGCCGCCGGCAATCATGTGGGGCAGGGAGTATTTGGCCGACAACCAGACGCTGGTCAGGTTGATGGCAATCATCCGCTCCCATTGCTCCAGTGTCATGTCGATGGCATTTGTCGCCTCCGCAATGCCGGCGTTGGCATACAGGATGTCGAGCCGCCCGAACGCAGCCACCGTTTCGGCAACCATGCGTTCAATGTCCGCGGGTCGCGCCACATCCACGGTAGCCGCGATCGCCGCCGCGCCGATCAGGCGCGCGGTTTCCTCGACGTTCGCCGTGTGGATGTCGGCGCACATCACGCGCGCCCCTTCGGCTGCGAACAATTGCGCGCTGGCGCGACCGATGCCCGATCCCGCGCCGGTGACAATAGCGGTCTTGCCTGCGAGTCTTCCTGCCATGTTGGCTCCTGATTTTTGGAGGCTCAGGGCTTGCGGCCCGTGTCCCGGTGGGTGAATTCCGTGATGAACGGCGCGATCACGTCGCCGTTGATCTTGCAGTCCAGGAAGATCGGGCCCTGCGGATTGGCCAGCAGCGACTCGATCTTCTTGAGGTCGTCCATGCTCCGGATGGTGTGGGCCTCGAAGCCCAGTGGCTCGGCCATCGGGGCAAAGTCGACGTCGAAGAATTCGGCCTTGGCCGGCGGGAGATTCTGGCCCTTGAGGATGTGTACTTCTGCGCCGTAGGCGGCGTCGTTCATGACCAGCACGATCATCGGCAGGTCTTCGCGGATGATGGTCTCGATCTCGCCCATGGTCATCAGCATGCCACCATCGCCGATCATCAGCAGCACCGTGCGATCGGGTTGACCACGTGCCACGCCGATGGCCGTGCCCAGGCCCAGTCCGACCGAACCGAAGTCCAGGCTGTGCGTGAAATGCCCCGGATCGGGCACCGAAAAATAGGCCCAGTTCGCCATGAAGTTGCCGCCGTCGAACACGATATGGCGGTTCGCAGGCAGCATGCGGCTGAGTTCCAGCGTCAGCACGCGGGGATCGACCGTGCGTGCCGTATGCGCAACATGGAAGTCCATCGTGTGGTCGAACCCCGAGAGTTCGCGACGCACCGCCTCGGTATGCCAGGGTTTGTCGTCGGCGCTGCGCTCGGGCACGGCATCCATCAACTGCTCGGCCACCAGCCGGGCATCCCCGACCACGGCCACGTCGGCCGGCCACCAGCGGTCGATGTGGGCTCGCACCGCATCCACGTGGATCAGCGGTACGGGCGGCAGCGCACTGCCGGAACTCATCGTGAGCGAGTTCAGCGCCACGCCGATGGCAATCACGCAGTCGGCCTGCTCGACATAGCGCCGCGCCACCGAGGTGGACGAGGAGCCCAGGATACCCATGTCGTACGGATGGCCGCGAAACAGGTCCTTGGCCTTGAGCGCATTGACCAGCAAGGCGCCGGTCTTGTCGGCCAGCGCCTCGATAGCTGCGCGCGCTCCGCTCCTGTATGCGCCGACACCGGCCACGATCAGCGGTCGTCGGCTGTCGCGCAGCAGCCGGGCCGCCGTGTCGATCGAAGACTGGCGTGCCGGCTGGGGTTGCGGTGCCGATAACAACCGGACCGGTGAGGGTCCGTCGGCCACTGCCGTGTAACCCACCTGGATGTCGGTGGGCAGCAGCAACACAGCCATCTTGCCCAGCGAGGCTTCGGCGACAGCATCCGCCAGTGACTGTCGCGCCGCATCGGTGCTTGCAGGGACGTAGGTCGCAATGCCGCAGGCACGTACGACCGTCGCGGCCGGGAAGGATTTGAGGTCCGGTCCGAGCGCATTGACGACGCCACGGCCCAGTGGTGCGTCGCCGCTGATCACAAGCACCGGCATGCCGGACTTGGCCGCGGAAAGGATTCCATGCACCGCATTGGCCATGGCCGGTCCGCGGCCGATCAGCGCCACGCCGAGCTTGCCGGTGGCCGCCGCATACCCGGCTGCCGCCATCACCGCCTGGGTTTCGTGGCGCACGCCGATGACACGCACCTCCATGGCGTCGAGGGTTGCGAACAACTGGCAGATGTCGTCGCTCATCAGTCCGAACACCGTGTCGACGCCAAGGTCCTTGATGTCCTGCGCAAGGATCTGGTAGACGGGCATGTTGCGCATGGGGGTGATTTCCTTGGGTTCGATTGCAGCGGCTTGGGCAGCACCGGCAGCTTGCAATTTTATATCTGCACGACTATCGCCGTATACATTATGATCGTTTCCAGTACCTTCGATACCGCAAAATGTTTCTGTCAGGGCCGCAAGACGCCGGTGTCCGGCGCGACCGCCAGATCGGGCGGTCCACGTCCTCAAAGGAGTCAATCAGCATGACCACCGACAACAGCCTGGCCCGGGTGCAGATCCAGCACACGATGGCGGTATATTGCAATTGCGTCGACAGTGGCGATGCCGATGGTGTCGCGGGCGCCTTCATGCCGCAAGCCCGCCTGGAGTTGTCCAGCGGAACCAAGGCAGCCGGACGCGAGGCGATCCGGGCCTTTTATGCAGCCGTCATCGGACCTGACCGGCCCGACCGCCAGGCCGACGGGTCGATTCCCTTGCTGCGCCACAACCTGACGACATCACGGGTGGAGTTCCAGAGCGACACCACTGCACAGGGCTGGACCTACTTCATGTCGCTCACCCGCTTCGGCCTGGACCATGCCGGGCGTTACCTGGATACGTTCCGGCGCGACGGCGAGCGCTGGCTGATCGAGGACCGGCGTATCGTCGTCGAGTGGTATGCCAGCCCGTCCTGGTACGAGCAGGTGCGACTGAAGGCTGCCAAGATCCCTGCCTAGCCATGCACAGCGTTGCCGATTTGCGGCTGCGCGCCAGGGCACGCCTGCCGCGCGTGATCTTCGATTTCATCGATGGTGGTGCGGGCAACGAGGCTACGTTGCGCCGCAACGAGGCTGCGTTCCAGGATCTGCGTCTGGTGCCCCGGGTGTTCATGCCGTGTCGCGACCGCGATCTGTCGAGCGTGTTGTTGGGTCGCAGGTATGCGCTGCCTTTTGGTGTGACGCCCATGGGCTTGTGCGATCTCGCATGGCCCGGAACGGACCGTGCGTTGGCTGCCGCGGCGGCCCGGTCACATATTCCGTATACGCTCTCCACGATGGCCAGCACGACGATCGAGGAGATCGCCCGCATTGCGCCCGAACACACCTGGTTCCAGATCTACCTCGGCGGTGACCAGGCGACCGCCGACATGTTGCTCTACCGGGCGCAGGCGGCGGGGATCGAGAACCTGGTGCTGACGGTCGACGCCAACTTCACCGCGCGGCGTCTGCGCGACCGTGCGAACGGATTCGGGTTGCCGCTGCGGCCGACCCCGCGGCTGCTGGCCGACCTGCTGTCCCATCCCCGGTGGTCGCTGGCTACCTGGCTCGCTGGCGCACCGACGTTCGAAAACTTCCGATCCGCGCGCGGTAATGGCCCCTCCATCGCCATCGGCACCATGCTGCAGTCGCTGGCCCAGGCGCAGATCGATTGGTCCACGCTGGAGCGCATGCGCGCGCGCTGGAAACACAAGCTGATCGTCAAGGGCGTGCTGCATCCCGATGACGCGCAGCGCATCGCCGGCATGGGCGTGGACGCCATCGTGGTGTCGAACCACGGTGGCCGGCAGCTGGGCGCGGTGCCGGCGTCGATCGAGGCCTTGCCGGCGATCCGGCGCGCCGTCGGTCCCGGCTTCAGCCTGCTGCTCGACAGCGGCGTGCGCAGCGGCGACGATATTGCCAAGGCCCTGGCTGCCGGCGCCGACTTCGTGCTGCTGGGCCGTACCTTCCTGTACGGCACCGGGGCGTTGGGCGCCGCGCGCGGGCCCGATGCCACGATCGAGATCCTGCGTGGCGAACTCGACACCGCACTGGCGCAGCTCGGCTGCAGGTGTATTGCCGATCTGCAGCCGGCCATGTTCTTCACACCCCAGCCACCGCAACAGGCTCACACAGGAGGCCTATCGTGACCGCAAAGATACCGTCCCATATCCCCCCCGAGCGGGTTGTCGAATTCGACCGTTTTCGTGCTCCGGAACTACAGCGCTGCCCGCACCGCGGCGTCACCGAGTTGTTCCAGCGCAGCCCGGACATCTTCTACACCACCGGTGACCGTGGCCATTGGGTTGTCGGTCGCGCCACAGTCGCGCGCGACATGTTGCGCCAGCCGGACAAGTTCTCCAGCGACCCGCGCTTCAATCCGGCGAATGCGCGCAATCCCCCCACCCTGCCCAACCAGTGCGATCCTCCGTTGCACACCGGTTTGCGGCGCATCATCAATCCGTTCTTTTCTCCTGCCGGCGTGCAGCGGCTGGAGCAGGATGTACGCGCGCTGGCCGCGAAGCTCATCGACGAGGCGCTGCCACGCGGGCAGTGCGAATTCCTGGCCGAACTGGCGCAACGATTTCCGGTGGAGTTGTTCATGCGCATGGCCAACGCGCCGCTGGACCACCGCCAGCGCCTGATCGCCATGGTCGACCGTTTCACCCGGGCGCCGGAGATCGAGGAGCGACTGGCCGCGTTGCAGGAACTCGGTGACTATCTCAAGGGCATGATCGCCGAGCGCGAGTCGGCGCCGGGCGACGACCTGGTCAGCCTGGCGGTACATGGCCAGGTCGATGGCCGTGCGCTGACCGCCGACGAGAAGCTGGGCATGGTCACGCTGTTGTTCCTGGGCGGTCTAGACACGGTTGCTGCGATGTTGTCGTTTATCATGGCCTACCTAGGCCAGAACCCGGCGCAATATCGCCGCCTGGTGGATGATCCTGCGCTGATCGGCAACGCGATCGAGGAACTGATGCGGGTGCACGGTGTGGCCGGAACCGAACGCGGTGTGACCCAGGACATGGACTACCACGGCGTTGCCTTCAAGGCCGGCGACAGGCTGGTGTTCCCCGCCCATATCTATGGCCTGGACGACCAGGTGGTCGAAGACCCGTTTCGCGTCGATTTCGATCGCCCGGTGAGCAGCCATTTGGTGTTCGGCTCAGGTCCGCATCGTTGCGTGGGTTCACACCTGGCGCGGCTGGAGATGCGGGTATTCATCGAGGAGTGGGTGAAGCGCATCCCGACGTTCTCGGTCGATGCGCCGGGTGATCTGCCGACCCGCGGTGGCCTGGTCTGGTCGCCGGTCGCCGTTCCCCTGGTGTGGCCCGTCACAGGAGCACCGGCATGAGGATCCTTGTAGACCGCAGCGTCTGCGCTGGGCATGCCTTGTGCGCCGCGCAGGCTCCCGACGTGTACCAGCTCGACGACGAGGGGTTCTGCAGCTCGGACGGGGCCTTCGTGCCGGTCCACCTGCAGGAGCAGGCCCGCGTGGGTGCGCGGCATTGTCCGGAGGCGGCCATCGTGCTGCAGGAGGACGAAGGTCCGGCCACCGCGGCCGCAGCCTGATGCTGACCATCACCTTCGTCGACAGCCAGGGCAGCGAACAGGTGTTGCATGTGGAGCCCGGCAAGAGCGTGATGCAGGTGGCCATCGACAACGGCGTGCGCGGAATCCTGGCCGATTGCGGCGGCACCTGTTCCTGTGCGACTTGCCACTGTTATGTGGACGATGCCTGGATGCAGTGGTTTTCCGCGGCTCCGGAGCACGAGGCGGAGTTGGTGTCTTTCGCCTTCGATCCGCGGCCCAACAGCCGGCTGGCATGCCAACTGGTGCTGGGCCCGGAACACGACGGTCTGGTTGTGCGGCTGCCCGCGCGCCAGATCTAGTTGTCGGTTAGCGCGACAGGGGACGAAAGCGCGGGATCGCGACACCCTCGGCGGGCAGGTCGTCCCACACGATCTGCACCGGCATGCCGACCACAATCGACGACACTTCGACATCGACCACATTGCTGATCAGTCGCGTGCCGCCGCCGCCATCGAGCGTGATGACGGCCGGCACATAGGGCAGGTGCTCGTCCATACCGGGCATGATGGCGCGCGCCACGACGGTATAGGTATACACCTCACCGCGGCCGCTAAGCTCGGTCCAGTCGATACGTTGCGACTGGCAACAGGGGCAGAACGGTGTCGGCGGCATACGGGCATGGCCGCAATCGGCGCAGCGTGCGACCAGCAGGCGATGGTCCGCCGTGGCGTCCCAGAACGGCTGTGTCCAGTGGTTGCTGGCCAGTTTGAACAGTTCGGGGGGAGGACGTCGGGCGATCGCCATGGCGCGGGTCTCAGTTCGCCAGGATCAGGCCGCTGACCGGAATCACCGACGGGCCACCGGTGACCAGGGCGAGCCGGGCGCCAGCGACCTGGTTCACCGCGGTTCCGCGCAATTGTTCCACCGCCTCGCGCACATGGGTCATGCCCCACACATAGCCGCAGGAGAGTTGTCCGCCGTCGGTGTTCACCGGCAGGCTTCCCCCCTGCAGCCGGATCGCGCCGCTGCGCACGAACGGGCCACCTTCACCCTTGGCGCAAAAGCCGTAGTCTTCCAGCTGCATGATCACCTGCGACGTGAAATGGTCATAGATCTGGGCGGTGTCGATGTCCTTCGGATCGACCCCGGCCGCAGCGTACAGGCGCCTGGCAACCGCGGCATGGCCGGAGGAGGCGAAACTCTCATCGGGCATGTTCATCCAGTAGATCGAGCGACCCCAGTCGCTGCTGCCGCCGTGGTTGCTGGCCAGCACCCGTACCGGCGGGCAACGCAGGTCGCGCGCGCGTTCGGCGGAGGTCACGATCACCGCCACCGCACCGTCGTTTTCCAGGCAGAAGTCGTACAGACAGTGCGGGTCGGCCAGCATCGGCGCGTCGAAATAGTCCTCGCGTGTCATCGGCTTGCGCAACGTCGCGTTCGGATTGCTGACCGCATTGGCACGGATGGCCATCGCCACTTCGGCAAAGTCGTCGCGCGTGGTGCCGTAGAGGTGCATGTGCCTGCGCGCCAGCAGCGCGAACATATGGCCGGGGCCGACCAGTCCCGAGGCCGAGAAGAAAGCATTCTCGGGCGTGGCCGGGTAGGCCGACGTGATCGAGCCGAAGCGCTGCGCGCCCTGCTGGTTGGCCCCGACGCAAACCACAACTTCGGCCTGGCCACTGACGATAGCTGCGGCGGCAAGCCCGATCGCGCCGGCAGATCCGCCCCCGCCGCCGGTCAGCGTGGCGCTGAAGCGGATCTCGGGAATGCCCAGCGTCTCGGTCAGCAATCCGGTATCGAAGCCGCCCGCGAAATAGGCGAATCCGTCGATGTCGCGGACCCGCAGGCCGCTGTCCTGCACCGCCGCGAGGATGGCTTTCCCGACCAGTTCCTCCAACGTCTGCGGCACTGACGCACCGCGTCGGTAGTAGGGCGTGGCGCCCAGGCCGACGATGGCGGTCGCATCGCGCATCGAATTGCCTTCGCTCAGCCCTTCGGCAGGCTGTTCTTGATCAGGTTGCGCGCGATCACCAGTTTCTGGATCTCCGACGCACCCTCGTAGATACGCATCGGGCGCGCTTCCCGGTACAACTGCTCGATGATGTTGCCGCGGGTCACGCCCTGGCCCCCGAGCAGTTGCACCGCGCGGTCCACGATGCGCCCCGCCGCCTCGCTGCCCGCGAGTTTGGCCATGCAGGCCTCGTAGGAGCCACGCTCGCCGCGCACGTCGTGTGACCAGGCGGCGCGGTACACCAGCAACGCGGCGCCTTCGAGGTCGGTCGCCATGTCGGCCAACGCCATCTGCACACCTTCGAGACTGTGCATGGATTTGCCGAAAAGGTGGCGCTTGTGGGTATGCGCCAGCGTCTCGTGCAGCGCACGCCGGGCCAGTCCGACGCCGGCGCCGCCCACCGAGGGGCGGAAGATGTCGAACGCAGCCATCGCCGCCTTGAAGCCCTGGCCGGCTTCGCCAATCAGGTTGGTCACCGGAACCCGGCAATCGCGGAAGGTCAATGCCGCGGCGGGATGGGGTGCGATGAAATCGATCGGCGCGCCCACGTCGAGCCCCGGTGTGCCAGCATTCACCAGCAGCATGCTCAGGCCCTTCGCGCCGGGCGCCTCGCCAGTACGAACGGTGACCAGGTAATGGTCTGCGATACCGGCGTTGGAGATCAGCGTCTTGGCGCCGTTGATGACATAGTGATCGCCGTCACGCACCGCGGCGGTGGTCATGGACGCCACGTCGGAGCCGGTCTCGGGTTCGGTCAGCGCAAAGGCGGCGATGCGCTCGCCCCTGCGGCAGGGTTCGAGGTACTCTTCGCGTTGCTCGGGCGTGCCAAAGCGCCGTATCGCCATCGTACCGATACCCTGCATCGCGAACATTGCATCGGCCAGCGCATGCTGGTAGGTCAGGCCTTCGCGGATCAGGCAGACTGAACGCACGTCGAACAGCGAGTCGCCACGCGGCACGGCGTAATCGATCAGTCCGGCAGCGCCGAGGCTGCGCACAATGGATCGGCATTCCGCCTCCATGTCGGCATGAACCTTGCCGTGGTTTTCGGCATTCCACGCCAGCACACGCTCTGCGAGCGCCTCGTGGGATGCGTCGAAAAACGGCCAGGGCCACAGGCCCCATTGAAAATTGGACATGGCGCAGGTGCTCAGGATGTGGCTGGGCGGGGCGCGCCCTGGAAGCCGGGGTCGTAGCGGGTGCCGGCGGCGCCGCCGATGGGCAGCAGCGCCTCCAGGTCGGCGCGTTCCTGCGACGACAGGCTGATCGCCGTTGCGGCGACGTTTTCTTCGAGGTACTTGATGCGTTTGGTACCCGGGATCGGGATGATGGCCTGCTCGCGCCCCATGATCCAGGCCAGCGCAACCTGACCGGGGGTGCATTCTTTCACCGCGCACAACTTGCGCAGCTGCTCGACGATGGCCAGGTTCTTGTCGAAGTTCTCGCCCTGGAAACGCGGCGAGGACAGGCGGAAATCGTTGCTGGACAGGTTGTGTGCGCTGGCGATGGCACCGGTCAGGAAACCACGGCCCAGCGGACTGTAGGCGACGAAGCGGATGTCGAGTTCCTGGCAGGTCGGCAATACATCGAGTTCCGGTTCACGCGTCCACAACGAATATTCGGACTGGATTGCCGCCACCGGATGCACCCGGTGGGCGCGGCGCAACAGGTCGGCTGACACTTCGGACAAGCCGTAAGCCCGGATCTTGCCGGCGTGGATCAAGTCGGCCAAGGCGCCGGCCGTGTCCTCGATCGGCAGCTTGGGATCGGCCCGGTGCACGTAATACAGGTCGATGCAGTCCACGCCCAGGCGCGCCAGCGATTCCTCGCAGCACTGGCGCATGTAGGCGGGCGAGTTGTCGATGCCCCGGTCGTAGGTGCTGCCCGACGGGCCGTCGGGATCACGCACGATGCCGAACTTGCTCGACAGCATCACTGCGTCGCGTCGACCTTTGAGAAAGCCGGCCAGCAAACGCTCGTTGTGGCCCCGTCCGTAGACATTGGAGGTGTCGTAGTGCGTCACGCCGAGTTCGAATGCGCGCTCGAGCGTTCGCGTCGATTGCGCGTCGTCCGGTTCGCCGTAGAACTCGGACATGCCCATGCAGCCCAGGCCGATGGCGCTGCTGTGCAGCCCGCTGTTACCGATCGGTACCGTCTGCATCGCCATCACCCCATTCGCTCGATGATGGTGGCCGTGGCAAGGCCACCGGCGCAGCAGATCGCCTGCAGGCCGTAACGGACCTGTCGCCGTTCCATTTCATGCAGCAGCGTCGTCATGATGCGCGCACCGCTGCCGCCCAGCGGATGACCGAGTGCAATAGCGCCGCCGTTGACGTTCAGGCGCTCGTGGGCAACGTCGAATTCCTGCATCCAGACCATAGGTACGGGCGCGAACGCCTCGTTCACTTCGAACAGGTCGATATCGTCGAGCGTCAGCCCCGCGCGTGCCAGTACCTTGCGGGTCGCGGCGATGGGGCCGGTGAGCATCAGCACCGGATCCGAACCCACGGTGGCGGCGGCGACGATGCGCGCCCGCGGGCGTGCGCCCAGCGTCTTGGCATGGTCGGCCCCCATCAGCAACAGCGCCGCGGCACCGTCTGAAATCTGCGACGCATTGCCAGCCGTCACGCGTCCGCCTTCCGGGCGGAAACTGGTCTTGAGCGTGGCGAGTTTTCCGCGGCTGGTCTCGCGTCGGATCGTCTCGTCCTTGCGCAACACCACGTCCGTTTCGTCTTCGCCCCGTTCGCACCAGTCGGCCAGCGCCAACGGCACGATTTCGCGATCGAAGTGGCCCGCGTCGGCTGCGCGCGCGGCGCGGCTATGGCTTTCATTGGCGTAGTCATCCAGCGCCGCGCGATCGAGTTTCCACAGGTCGCATAGGCGTTCGGCGGCCTCGCCCTGGGAGGTCAGCGCAAAGCGGTCATTGACACGCCAGCCAAACGGCACGCCATGCACGTCCCGGTTGCCGCCCATGGGCACGCGTGTCATGCTTTCTGCGCCACCGGCCACCACCACGTCGGCCAGTCCGGACGCGATGGAGCCGATCGCCACATGGACGGCAGCTTCGGAGGACCCGCATTTTCGGTCGACCGTCATGCCGGGGATGGTCTCCGGCCATCCAGCCGACAACAGCGCGGTACGCGCAATGTTGCCGCACTGTTCACCGACCTGCGACACGCAGCCGAACACCACGTCGTCGACCTGTTGCGGTTGCAGGCCCGCGCGTTCGAGCAGCGCGCCCAGCACCGCCGCGCCCAGATGGTCAGCGCGTACGCTTTTTAGAGCGCCGCGGAAACGGCCCACCGGGGTGCGTGCGGCTTCGACAATGACAACGTCTCGCATCAGAATGGCCTCACACCGGAATTCGGGATCCGCACGCCCTTGTCGTCGTATTCGTAGATGCCGCGACCGGTCTTGCGGCCGTGGCGCCCCGACTTGACGAGTTTGATGATCAGCGGGCAGGGCCGGAACTTCTCGCCCAGCGTCTGGTGAAGATAGTGGAGCACGGAAAGCCGGGTGTCCCAGCCGGTCATGTCGCCGAGTTCGAGTGGTCCCATCGGGTGGTTGAATGCCATGCGAAGCGAGGTGTCGATATCCTCGGCGCTGGCCACGCCTTCGGCCAGCATGTACATGGCCTCGTTGCCCAGCAGCGCGGAGATCCGGCTGGTCGTGAATCCCGGTGCCTCGTTCACTTCGATCGAGGTCTTGCCGAGGACAGTCGACCATTGCCGGGCCTTGGCCACGGTTTCCGGGCTGGTCTCCAGTCCGCGCACGATCTCCACCAGCTTCATCTTGTGCACCGGATTGAAGAAATGCATGCCGATCACCCGCGCCGGAATGCGGGCTGCGGAGGCGATCTCGGTGATGCTCAGCGCGGAGGTATTGGTGGCTATGACGGTATCGTCGGCGAACCGGCCTTCGGCCTCGCGCACGATCGCCTGCTTGACGGCGATATTTTCGGTGGCGGTCTCGATCACCAGCGCCGCGTCTGAGGGCGTAGCGTCGAGCGCGACTGCGATATGCAGCCGCTCCAGCGCCGCCGAGGCATCGGACTGCGTGCTCTTGCCCAGGCGCACACCGTCGGATAGGATCTTGGCGATGGACTGGCGTGCGCGCTCCAGAGCCGCCGGCTCGTTGTCGATCAGCGTGACGGCGTGCCCGCTGTTGGCGAAGGCATGGGCTATTCCGGTACCCATCAGCCCTGCTCCCACGACGACAACAGGTTGTCGGTTGGTCATGTCTTGTTCTCCTTCATGTGCCCGAAAAACGGGGTTGGCGCTTTTCCTTGAATGCGAGCGCGGCCTCGGCCCGATCCGCTGTGGACATCAGCAACGAGAAAAGCGTCTTCTCGAGCGTCAGTCCCGCTTGCAGTTCCATCTCCATGCCCGTTTTGGCGGCCTCCTTGGCATAGGCGCTGGCAGTCGGGGGGCGAGCGGCAATACGGGTGGCCAGCGCCTGCGCCTCGACGCGCAGGCTGTCGCGATCCTGGGTCAGCCGGCTCACCAGGCCCATGGCCAGCGCCTGGTCCGCATCGAAGCGATCGCCGGTCAGTATCAGGTCGAGGGCGCGCCCGAGGCCGATCACGCGGGGAAGCCGCTGGGTTCCCCCGCCGCCGGGAATCAGGCCGAGTCCGGTCTCGGGAAGTCCGAAAACCGAACCCCGCGCTGCAATCCGGATGTCGCATGCGAGCGCCAGTTCCAGCCCGCCACCGAGGCAATAACCATGGATGGCGGCAATTACGGGTTTGGCAACCCGGGCCACCCGGTCGATCCAAGCGTTGTCCTGCAGGCGACGGCGCTCCTGCACCGAACTGCCGATGACGCGTTGCTCCTTGATGTCCGCTCCGACGCAGAAGCCACGCTCGCCGGCTCCGGTGATCAGGATGACTGCGCACTGCGTATCGCGGTCGAGCTGCTCCAGCATATCGGGCAACTGCTGGCGGATGGCATCGTTGAACGCATTGCCGACATCGGGGCGGTTGAGCGTGACCACGGCCACGGCGTCCTGACGTGCGAGCAATACGGGTTCGGTCGAGCTCGTCATGCGCGACATTTCAATGCTGTTTGCCCGTGCTGGCCTGGCGGGTCCGGTCCCAGGTGCGCGGACCGATGCCTTGCTCCCGGAGCAGTTTCTTGCGCACCTTCTCGGTCGGTGTGCGCGGTAATTCGTCCAGCGTGTCCAGGTACCGCGGCACCATGAAGGACGGCATGCGCGCGTCGCACCAGGCGGTAATACCTGCGTAATCCGGCGTGACGCCGTCGCGCGGCACAATGAACGCCATGACCTCGTCTTCGCCCGCCTGCTGGTCGGCGGCAACGCCGATCACGGCACAGTCTGCGACGGCCGGGTGTCCGCGCAGCACCGCTTCGACCTCGAACGAGGAGATGTTCTCGCCGCGCCGGCGCAGCGCATCCTTGACCCGATCGACAAAGAAATACCATCCCTGGGCGTCGCGCCTGAGCGCATCACCGGTATGGAACCACAGGTCACGCCGGGACTCGATCGTCTTGTCCGGCATGCCCAGATACTCGGTGGAGATGATGCCGGGGTGTTTGTGGCGGACCAGCAGTTCGCCGACCTGGCCTTCGGGTACCGCCTCGCCGGTTTCCGGGTCGACCAGCTTGATCTCGAACCATTGGTCGACCAGCACGCCGCTGGCCCCTGGTGGCCGCTGCGCTCCGGGCGGTGTCATGAAGACGTTGGAAATCTCGGTCTGGCCGAAACCATCGACGAACTCCTGCACGCCGAAACGTTCCGTGAACGGGCCCGCCAGGTCGGTGGACAGCGGCGCGGCATAGATGCAGCGCACCCGATGGGCGCGGTCGTCGTCGGATGGCGGCTGGCCGCAGATGAAGGCCATCGTCGCGCCCAACAAGTTGGTCACGGTGGCGCCGCTGCGACGTGCGCGGCCGGCCCAGTCCGACGCGCTGAAGCGGGGATACAAGACACAGTGCGCGCCGGCAATCAGGCAGGGGTAGACGGTCAGGAACTGGGCGTTGCCGTGGAACAGGGGGAAACCCGTCATGTAGACATCATCCCGGGTCAGCCGGGTCAGCTGTACATCCTCCTCGGCGAAGAAGTAGAACTGCGAATGGGGCATCACCACGCCCTTGGACGGCCCTGTCGTGCCGGAAGTCAGCAGCACCGCGGCCGGGTCCTGTGGCGTGGTCGCCGCGGGAGGATTGTGGGTCTGCTCCGTATACAGGTCGGCGAAGCGGTGCAACCGCATCCTGCGAAACGCCAATGGGTCGGTGGCCGGCCCGCCGCCAGGTTCGTCAAGCAACACGATGTCTTCGATCGGGATGTCGTCCTCGATGTCGCACAGGCGCGCAGCCAGGGATGGCGTGGTGATCAGGATGCGCGACCCCGAGAGTTTCAGCGGATGTGCCAGGAAATTGCCCTTGTAGGCATCGCTGATGGCCACCTCGACTGCGCCCAGCTTGTTGAGTGCAAACCAGGAGAACACGAACTCCAGGCAGTTGGGCAGAAGAATACAGACGTGGTCGCGTTTCTTGACGCCGAACGCCGCCAGGCCATGGGCCAAGCGATTGACCGTCGAATTCACCTCGGAAAACGACCATGGCCGGCCGGCATCAGTCCATGACAGGAAGGGGCGTTCGGGGAGTTCCTGCGCCTGGTGCTCGAGCACGTGTGGGAGAGCCCAGTGCTGGCGCTCGAAATGGGGCTCGAAATGCGGAAAGGTCAGCATGGGACAAGACTGGATCTTGCTAGATCGGGGGGTATGGCTCACAATGAGCTTCGTTTTGCGGCATCATAGCCCAAATTGTATAAAGCTTGTGCTACCTCGATATACACCCTGAACAGCAATGCAGTCCAAGCAATCCAAGTCTGCCGGCCTTGCGCCGGCCCGATCGACCTCTTCTGCGGCCGTCACCACCCGGCGGCCCCGTGCGAAGCCGGCCGAAAACCGCAAGCTGACCCAGTGCGAAATCGTTCGCCGTGCGCTCGAGAAGGACATCTTCTCCGGCCACCTGCCACCGGATTCGCCGCTGGACGAGGACGCCATTGCCAAGCGCTTCTTGGTCTCGCGCACGCCAGTGCGCGAAGCGTTGTTGCAATTGATCGAGGCCGGGCTGGTCGAGAAGCCCTCGCGCCAGCGTGCCGTGGTGGCGCCGCTCGACCTGCGTCGTCTGATACAGATGTTCGAGACCCTGTCCGAACTCGAGGCCACCTGCGCGCGTATCGCGGCGCGGCGTATCACCGACCATGAGAAGGAGACGCTGGCCGCGATCCAGCGCCTGTCCGACGCTGCGCTGGCCGCTGGCGACCAGGACGAATTTGGCCGTCAGGGGATCCGGTTCCATGTGGCCGTATGGCGGGCGGCGCACAACGATGTGTTGTTCGACATCACGCGCAACTTGGCTGTGCGCCTCAACCCCTACCGGATGTTTCAGTTGCGCTCGAAGGGGCGCCCCGAGGCCAACAACGAGGATCACAAGTTGCTCCTCGATCTGATCTCCTCCGGGCGGGCAGAAGATGTCTATGCCTTGATGCGGGGCCATGTGACGGTGCAGGGCGACGTGTTGGCCGAATACATTTCCTGCGGCCCACGACCGGTCATGCACGTCGAGTACGCATGAATGTGCTTGACTTGTTAAAGCAATATATGGATAGTACGGTCAAAATATAATTTTCGATAAACAACCAACCCCGAAAAAGGAGACTTCGACATGGCTTCCCCCCGCACGACATTTCGCCGCCTGGCCGTACTGGCCGGTCTGGCGTTGGCCTCGCAAGGGCTTTTCGCCGCAGATCGCAAGATCGTCATCCTGCAGGCGCTGACCGGCGTCGCCGCTTTTGTTGGTGTGCCGGCATCGGAAGGCATGAAGTTCGCTGCCGACGAACTCAACGCCAAGAACTTCCTCGGAGGCGACAAGATCGTCTTTGAGGTGGTAGACAGCGCGTCTGCGCGGGCGCAGGCGATGGCCGCAGTGACGCGTTATGCCGCCGATCCCAACGTCATCTTCATCCTCGGTCCGACGACTGCAGTGGAGTCCATTCCTTCGGCAGGGGTGGCGAACGATGCCAAGATCGGGATGAAGGCCATGACCAATGCGGTGAGCCTGCTCAATGCCGGGCCCTGGGGCTTCATTTCCGCCCAGCCCGCTTCGATCACGATGCCCCAGCTGGGCGACTACGTGCTGGACGTGGCCAAGGTCAAGGCCTGCGCCACGATCCGGTTTGCCGACAACGAGGCCTATGTCGATCTCGAGAAGCTGTTTGTCGAGCACACCCAGAAACGGGGCATGACATTCGTCGACCGCACCGGCATCAAGCAGGCGGACTCTGATTTCTCGACCATCGCCACCCGTATCGTGGCTGCCAAGCCCGATTGCGTGGTGTTGTTCACGCTTGGCCCAACGGCGGCCAACCTGGTCATCCAGCTCAAGCAGGCCGGTCTGCCGGCCAGCGTCAAGTTGATCGGTCAGACTGGTCTGTCGTCGCCGCAACTGATTTCCATCGGAGGCGCAGCCGTCGAAGGCCTGGTGTTCAACTCGGACTGGACTCCTGGCGGCAATACGCCGGCCTCGCAGGCATTCGCCGCAGCCTACAAGGCCAAGACCGGCAAGGACGCTGACAACTGGGCCGCGCTGGGCTACAGCTACATGACGGTCGTGGCGCACGCGGTCAAAGCGGCAGGTCCCAATCCGACGCGCGAGAAGATCCGTGATGCCCTTGCCAAAACCAAGGATGTGCCGGTTGTGGTGGGTGCTGGCAAGTACAGCTACGTGGATCGTATCCCGACCTATGGCTCGACCTTCCTGATGGTCAAGGACGGCAAGTTCGTTCCCGCTCCCCAGTAATTCAGTTGTGAGGACCGCTGGCAGAACTGTCTGCCGGCGTTTTACTGGGAAAGTGGAAAATCATGATTGCGCAGCAAGTCCTGAATGGTCTGGTCCTGGGTGGCGTCTATGCGTTGTTCGCCCTGGGCTTTACGCTCATCTTCGGCATCCACCGGATCATGAACATGGCGCATGGCGCGGTGTTCATGACGGGTGCCTTTATCGGTCTGTACACGGTGCGTGCGGGCATGCCGCTCTGGGTCGCATTGCCCGTGGCGATGGTCGGCGCCGGCCTGGTGTCCATCCTGGTCGAGGTGATCGCGTTTAAGCCGCTGCGCAAGCTCGCGCTGGCCGATGCGGAATTGGCATCGATCATATCGAGCATCGGTGCAGGATTGATCGTGCTCAGTATCGGGCAGTACGTGTCCAAGACCGAGACCATGCGCTTCCCGTTTGGCACCGTGTCGCCGGACGCCATGGTGATACTGGGCCTGCGCGTGACCATGCTGCAATTGCTGATGCTCGGCGTGGCGGTAGTCGGGGTCGGGCTGCTGGCTTTCTACCTGTACCGGACCGCGCAGGGCAGGCAGATCAGAGCCGTCGCCGGGAACTACCGCGCGGCACAGTTGCTGGGTGTCAACCCCAATGCCATTTTCTACCAGACGTTTTTTCTGTCGGGAGCCCTGGCGGGAGCCGCGGGCGTGATGGTCGGGCTGGCTTTCAACTCGGTGCAGTTCCTGATGGGCGAGCCGTTCCTGCTCAAGGCCTTTGTTGCCATCATCCTGGGCGGTCTCGGTAGTGTGCCGGGGGCGCTGGTCGGTGGCCTGGTGCTGGGTTTGTTGCAGTCGCTGTCCGCTGCCTACCTGCCGTCCTTGCTGGTGGATGCCGTGATCTTCCTGCTGCTGTTCGTGATTTTGATGGTGCGTCCGGATGGTCTGTTCGCGCAGAGCATGCCGGAATCCCCGACCAAACGCGTCTAGGCGCAGGGCACACATGTCATGATGGAATTTTTCGCTCCCCACCTGCCGTTGCTCGAGTTGATCTTCATTGGCACGGGCTACGCCCTGAGCCAGGCGATCGTCTTTCGCGCCGGAACTTTTTCAGTCGCCACATCGGGATTTGCCGCATTGGGCGCCTACTGCGCCGCCATACTGACGGTCTCGCACGGCATCCACCCGGCGATTGCGGTCGCCCTCGGTACCTTGCTGGGCCTGCTGTGCGGATTGCTGCTGGCCATGCCGCTGGCGCGCCTGCGGGGTGTCTACCAGGCGATTGCCTCACTGGCATTCGTCGAGATCCTGGTGGCCCTGATCCTGTATTTCGAGCACCTGACCGGCGGTCCCCTGGGCCTTCACAACATACCGCGGGTGGTGACGCCGTGGATGTTGTTCTTCGCCATGGTCGGCACCATGGCGCTGCTGATCATCCTGGGTCAGGGCGGCATAGGGCGGGCCTTCGATGCGATGCGCCAGGACGCGCCGGTCGCCGCGTCGCTGGGCGTCAATCCGACCAAATACCATGTGTTGTCGTTCGCGCTGTCCGGTGCGATCGCTGGCCTGTTCGGCGGTCTGGACGCGTTGCGCAACTTCAGCCTGACGGCAGAGCAGTTCGGATTCGGCATCCTGATCGCCACTTTGTCGGCGGTGGTGCTTGGAGGGCGCAGAACGGTATTCGGTCCGCTGGTTGGCGTCACCATCCTGGTGCTGCTGCCCGAGATCTTCCGGCCGTTGGCTCAGTACCGGCAAGCGGTCTATGGCCTGCTGCTGGTGGTGGTCATGGCATATCTGCCGTTCGGTGTCTTCGACAGCATCGTCATGGCGGTGCGCAACCGGCGCCTGGGCCGCTCGGGCATGGTCGCCTCAAAGGCAACGTCATGAGCGCACTGGTACTCAAAGGGGTTGGCAAGCGCTTCGGTGGCTTGCAAGCCGTATCCCCATTCGACATGGAAATCGCCCGCGGCAAGATCACCGGCCTGATCGGGCCCAACGGCGCCGGTAAAACGACGGTCGTCAACCTGATCACTGGCGTCTACAAGCTCAGCGAAGGCAGCATCAAGTTCGGCGACATCGACCTGACCGAAGCACCACGGCATGAGGTTGCGCGAGCCGGTCTGGCACGCACCTACCAGACCATCCGCCTGCTGCCTGACGCTACCGTGGTGGCCAACGTGATGATCGGCATGTACCGACTGCAGTCCACCTCGCTGCTGGCGCAGATGTTCGGACTGCCGTCTTCGCGCGCCGAAACGGCGCGTTTCCGCGACGAGGTTTATGTGCTGCTCGATCGCTTCGGCATGACGCGTTATGCCGACTACCCGGCAGGCGCCTTGTCGTATGGCGACCAGCGCCGGGTCGAGATGATGCGCGCGCTGGCGCTCAAGCCTGAAGTGTTGCTGCTCGACGAACCGGTCGCCGGCATCAACGACGTCGAGGCTGCGAAACTGGGTGAGATCTTCCGCTCCCTGGCCACTGATGGCAAGGGCATGGCCGTGCTGCTGATCGAGCACAACATGCGTTTCGTGACCAATCTGTGTGATTACGTCTATGTGCTAGACAGCGGCGAGTTGATCGCCCAGGGCAGTGCCGAAGAGGTGGTTAATGATCCGGTTGTCGTCAAGGCCTATCTTGGGGAATTCGAAGATGCTTGAGATATCCGACCTGCATGCGGGTTACAGCGGCAACGAGGTGCTGCACGGCGTATCCATCAAGGTGGGCGAGGGCGATATGGTGGCGATCATCGGCCCCAATGGCGCCGGCAAATCGACGCTGCTCAACTGCATCAGCGGTCTGCTGGGTACGTCGAGCGGCGCGATCACGCTCGAGGGTCGCGACATCACTGGCGACGCCGCGTTCCGCATTTCCCGTGCCGGCTTGCTCCAGGTGCCCGAGGGGCGCCAGATCCTGGGCGAACTCACGGTGCTCGAGAACCTGCAACTCGGCGTCACTGCCTTGCACGACCGCAAGCCCACGCACGACTTGCGTCGCATCTACAAGCTGTTTCCGATCCTGGAGGAGCGTGGCCAGCAACGCGCGGGCTCCTTGTCGGGTGGTCAGCAGCAGATGCTGGCCATCGGCCGGGCACTGATGGGCGGGCCGCGGGTGCTGCTGCTCGACGAACCGAGCCTGGGCTTGGCGCCACTGCTGGCCCAGCAGGTGCTTGGCGCGCTGCGTGAGCTCAACAAGGAAGGCCTGACCATCCTGCTGGTGGAGCAAAACGCGCGCGCGGCTCTGCGCTCCACCAACCATGCCTACGTGCTTGAACAGGGCAAGGTCGTCCATCAGGGCCCCAGTGGCGAGTTGGCGCAGGACCCCGACGTCATCGCCCATTATCTGGGGCAGGCCAAGTCGGTCCAGAAGCCGACCGCGTAGTTTGCGGCAGGCGCAGAAGTTCAGGAGATGCAACCATGAGCGACAACGGTATCCGTGAACAGGTTCTGGAGGCGGTCCGCGGCCTTGCCGCATACGGGCTGGGCCCGAACATCGGTGGCCATGTGTCCATGCGCGTGCCAGGTAAGCGCATGTTCTACATCAACGCCTTCGACCGGACCTTCGAGGAGATGCGACTGCAGGACATCGCGCTGCTCGACTTCGACGGCAATGTGCTGGAATGCGAGACCATGGTCAGCCTCGGGCAGACCTTCCACCACGGCATCTTCAAGCAGCGCGAGGATGTCAATGCGATCGTCCACACGCATGGGTTCTGGGCCACGGCCCAGTCGGCCTCCGGTCGACCGGTGCGCAACCTTCACAACCTGTGTACGTATTTCGACAAGCGCACCTGCGTCAGCCCCAGCGATGACTTTTCGGCGATCGGGCCCGCGCTGAAGGATCATGACATCGCGATCATCATTCCCTGGCACGGTGCAATCACGTTCGGCAAGGACCTTGCCACCGCGTCCGCCTTGCATGTGACGTTCGATTACGCCGCGCGACTAGACGTCACGTTACCGACAGAAACACCGGTGATGCCGGAACACCTGGTATCCGAGATGCAATCCGTTCTGGCGCGGGCCAACTATCTGGATGTGACCTGGGACCTGATTCGGCGCAAGGGCCGGGACAACTTCGACGGCAATCGCGTGATTGCGCGCCAAGCCAATTAATTGGCTTTCAAGGAGCATCATCGTGCAAGCAGTTCAAGAATCCCATGTCGTGTCTGTTACCGACGCAGGCGTCGGTTTCGAGTCGCGACCCATCTCCTGGCGCCTCGGCTCCGAGGTGATCGGGCTCGATCTCAAGCGCAGCGAAGAGATGTCAGAGGCGACCATCGCGGCGTTATGGCGCCTGCTCGGTGAGCGCGGCATCCTGCTGTTCCGGCGCCAGGGCCTGAACCACGACCAGCATCTGGCGTTCACGCGCCGATTCGGCCCGCTGGCCGAGACCGGCATGACGAGCCGTTATGCGCCGCCGGGATACCCGGATCTGTTCACGGTCACCAACATGAAGTCGAACGGTGTGCGCTCGGAAACTGAAAATGCCGCGCAGCAGTGGCATACCGACCAGTCCTTTCTCCCGGTGCCGGCGCGGGCCTCGATGTTGCGCTGCGAGATCGCGCCGCAAAACGGTGGCGACACCATGTTCTCCAGCATGCACGCGGTCTACGACAGTTTGTCCGACGGGCTGAAGACCACGCTCGATTCGCTGCGCGCCTTTCACACGCTGTTCAATACCCGTTGCCTAGTGATGGCCCACCGCAAGCCCATGGACGACAAGGAGGCGGCGCGCGTCGAAGGTACGTTCCATCCGGTGGTGCTGAGGCATCCGGACACCGGGCGCAAGGGCTTGTACATCAGTGACCAGATGGTGGACCATTTCGATGGTTGGACGGTTGCCGAAAGCAAGCCGCTGATCGATTACCTGTGCCGGCTGATCGAACATCCCGCGAATACCTACCGGCATCGTTGGCAACCGGGTGACCTGATCGCCTGGGACAACCGCTGCACGCAACACTATGCGCCGCTGGATTACGACTTCTCGGGTATGGACAGGCCCGACAACCACCGGCTCATGTTCCGCTCCACGTTGGCCTGAGGCAGCGATGGCAACTGCGATGGAGGCTGTTGAGACTGCGCTCCGCACGGACACGCTGCCGGGCGGATGTGAGGTTCGTCCCTTGTCGTGGCGCACCGGCAGCGAGATCCTGGGCCTGGACCTGCAGCGCAGCGCCGACATCCCGGAGTCGACGATCCGCAGCCTGTGGCAACTGCTGGGCGAGCGCGGCATCCTGCTGTTTCGCAACCAGCATCTGGACCACGATCAGCATCTGAACTTCACCCGCCGCTTCGGGCTGCTGGCCAAGACCGGGCTGCTGGGCCGGCACGCACCGCCGGGGTATCCGGACCTGTTCACCGTCACCAATATCAAGACCGACGGAAAACGCTCGGAGACGGAGAACGCTGCGCAGCAATGGCACTCCGACCAATCCTTCCTGCCGGTGCCCGCGCGGGCCTCCTTGCTGCGTTGCGTACATGCACCGCAGCACGGCGGCGACACCATGTTTGCCAACATGTACCAGGCCTGCGAGGCGTTGTCGGACGGGATGCGCGGCACGCTGGAGAGTCTGCGCGCGTTCCACTCCCTGTTCAGTTCGCGCACGCTGGCCATGACCGGACGCAAGCCGTTTGCCAGTGTGCAGGAGGGCGAATTGCAGCAGTTGGCGGGTATCTTTCATCCGGTGCTGCGCCAGCACGAAGACACTGGCCGCCAGGCGCTGTTTGTCAGCGAACAGATGGTCGATCATTTCGAGGGGTGGAGCGTGGCCGACAGCGCGCCGGTGCTGGACTACCTGTTCTGGCTCAGCGCGCGACCAGCCCACACCTACCGCCACCGCTGGATGCCGGGCGACATCATTTTTTGGGACAACCGCTGCGTGATGCATTACGCGCCGATCGACTACGACTTCGCGGCGCTGGATCTGCCCGAGAACCGGCGACTGATGTTTCGTTCGACCTTGGCATGAACACCGGCGCGAACGGTATCGACCTGTTCAACGGGTTCGAGCGCCGCAGAGTCGATGTGGGCGAGGTCACGATCAACTGCGTATTCGCCGGCCGGGGCGATCCGGTGCTGCTGCTGCACGGTTATCCCCAGACCTTGGCCGAATGGGCATTGCTGGCGCCCTTGCTGGCCGCCGACCACACGGTGGTCTGCGCGGACCTGCGCGGTTATGGCGACTCGTCAAAACCGGCGGGCCTTCCCGATCATTCCAACTATGCGTTTCGCGCGATGGCGGCCGACCAGGTGGCCCTGATGCGCAGCCTGGGCCACACGCGGTTTCATGTGGTGGGGCACGACCGTGGTGGCCGCGTGGCGCATCGCATGGCGCTGGACTGGCCGCAACAGGTGCGCTCGCTCTCGGTGCTCGACCTGGTGCCCACCCATGCCCTGTACCACCAGACCAACAAGAAGATCGCGTCGACCTACTGGCAGTGGTATTTCCTGCCGCTTCCGGCGCCCTATCCCGAGCGCCTGATCGGTGCCGACCCGGACTACTATTTCGAGAGTTGCCTGGTCGCCGTGGGCGGCAAGGGCCTGAACACTTTCGATCCCGGCATGCTGGCAGAGTACCGGCGATGCTGGCGCGATCCGGCGATGATCCACGCGTCCTGCTGCGATTACCGTGCCGGCGCCAGCATCGACCTGGTCCATGACGAGGCGGATCTGCAGGTCAAGCTGGCCTGTCCGACGCTGGCGCTCTGGGGCGCTGATGGCCTGATGCGCACGTTGATGGACATCGAGGCCACGTGGCGCGCGCGCTGTGCCGATTTGCGCGTTGGCACCGTGCCGGGCGGGCACTGGTTTCCCGAACATGCTGCGCCGCAGACGGCGCATGCGTTGCTGCAGTTCTTCGCCAGCCAGGATCGCTGAAGGGGGCCTACGTCCGCATCGGCAGCCGGTTTTTCCATTCTTATCGATGAACAAGGAGCACACATGGCACAACGTTTTTCCGGCAAGGTATTGCTGACAACTGGTGGGGGCTCCGGCCTGGCGGCGGCGGTGGCGCGCCGTTATTCCAGCGAAGGCGGGCGTGTTGCGGTGCTGGACATCGATGCCGGGCGCGCGCAGGCCGTAGCCTCCGAGTTGCCGGGCTCGATCGGCCTGGCCTGCGACGTGGCGAGCGAAGATGGCGTGCGTGATGCGGTGGCAAGGGTGCAGCGGGAGTTCGGCCGCATCGACGCTGCCTTCAATGCCGCGGGGCACGCCGACTTCGGCCCGATCGAGGAATGGACACTGGAGCGCTGGAACCGCATGCTGGGGGTGCACCTGGGGGGCACTTTCCTGGTGTGCAAGAACGTCTTGCCCATCATGCGGGCGCAGGGCGGCGGATCGATCGTCAACGTGGCGTCGATCGCCGCCATCGTGGCGCAGCCCTTCAACGCCCCCTACGGTGCGGCAAAGAGTGCGATTGCCGGTTTCTCGCGCCAGTTGGCACTGGAGGCGGCGCCGCTGGTGCGGGTCAACGTGGTCGCGCCCGGCCGCATTCGGACCGGCATGACCGAACCCTTGTGGAAGAAGCGTGGGGGGGGCGACATGGACACGGGCGTGGCACAGGCCGCCAACCTGAACATGCTCAAGCGGGTCGGCGAGGCGGACGATATTGCCGGACCGGTGTGTTTTTTGTTCTCGGACGATGCCGGCTTCATGACCGGGACGACCCTGGTGCCCGACGGCGGTGAAACCCTGATCTGACCATGGGCGCGCGCGGGAAGCTCATGTCCGGGATCATGCGATCGATGGATGCGTAGTTCGACTGGGTGACGCTGATGTAGTCGAGCGAGATGCGGTCCAGCAGGTGATCGAGGATGGCGTTGCATTCCTCTGGATTGATGCCGCCGGGAACGAACTCTTGCGCGCTCACGCGAATCCCGACCGGCATGCCGGGGACTTCCTTGCGCACGGCGTCCAGCACGCGCAACGGCAGGCGGCAGCGGTTGGCGAGCGAGCCGCCGTATTCGTCGTTGCGCGCATTGCTGAACGGCGAGAGAAATTCGGCGAGCAGGTAACCATGCGCCAGGTATACCTCGATCCCGTCGAAGCCCGCGCTGGCGAGGCGCCGCGCGGCCGAGCGGTAGCACTCCACCAGCTCGTCGATGTCGCGCTGGTCCATGACGTGCGGGACGACGCGGCTGGCCGGATCCGGAATGGGCGAGGGCGCCCAGAGTTCGCGGTGTGAGGCAAAACCGTGGCCCTGGCGGCCGAGGTGGGATAGCTGGCCGAAGAGCTTCGACCCCGCCTCGTGCACGGCGCTGGCGATATGGGCATACGAAGGGATGGAATCGTCGGACCAGACTTCGTTGACCCCGGCGGCGGCGAGGCCGGTCGGATGGACCATGGAGGACCCCTGGATGATCATGCCGACGCCTCCCCGCGCGCGCTCGGCGAGGTAATGGGCCTGGCGGTCGTTGAGGTGGAAGCTGTGCCAGTCGACGAAGCGCGAACCGTGGCCGGCAAAAACGATGCGGTTGCGAATTTCCGCGCGGCCGAATCGTATCGGCGAGAACAGCAGGGGATAGGCATGGTTCACGTCATGGTCTCCAAGGGATAAGGGATAAGGGATAAGGGATAAGAAATTCAACCGCATGAGCCCAAATATCTCACCGTATCAGGGTGATGCGGAACTGGTAGTTGATGCTATGCTTATTCCGTTGTCGCACGCAAAAATTCCGATCTTTTGACTGGAGCCACACAGACAAATGACAATGGCCGCTGTGCGGCCACACCGGCCAACCGGCGGTAGATTCCCTGATTCGCGGGGTAATTGCCCGTCCCATACCTTGAAGGAGACACTTGGCACCACGCGACATCAACCTGGGCTTCATGAGCATGCGCAATGCAACGCTGCCCGAACGTGCGGCGGCTGCCGCACAAGCCGGCTTTAACGGCATCTCCCTGCGTGCCGACCGCTGGCACGAAATGCGGGCCGACGGATGGGACGTACCCCGCGTCCGGGCGCTGCTGGACGCGCATGGCTTGGTCGTGAGCGAAATCGAACCGATGCGTTTCCTGCGCGACGAACTGCTGGATGCCGTGGTGGAGATGGTGAACGGTTTTCAGGTGCCCCGGGTACAGGTCACGCCGTCGATCGACGGCACGGATGCCCCCATCGACAAGGTAGCGCCGTGGTTGAAAGACGCTGCGGCGGCACTTCCCCAAACCCAGTTGGCGATAGAGTTTCTGCCGCCCACGAATGTTCCGGATGCGCCCACGGCGCAGCGGTTGATAGACCTGGCCGGCGGCGCGTCGAATCTGGGGTTTTGCGTGGACAGCTGGCACGTGTTCCGCGGCGGAGGCCTGGCATCATTGCAAGGGTTGGATCCCGCTCGCGTGTTCATGATCCAGATCGACGACGGCAAGATGCAGCCTACGGTGCAGGACTACATTCAGGATTGCCTTTTGTACAGGTTGCCTTGTGGAGAGGGTGAGTTCGACCTGGCGGGGTTCATGCGAATGCTGCCGGCGTCCGCGCCGATCAATGTCGAGGTGATCAACGAACATCTCGACAAGAGACCGCCGACGGAAGTGGCCGCGCTGTTGTACCGGACCACGGTCTCGATGCTGGAGCGTTGCGCACCGCGCTGAGGCCGCACATCCACGAACAAAGCGCACATCCACGAACAAAGAACAGGGAAATGACGGATTTGAAACACCGGTACACCCTGGTCGACGGCTTGAAGCTGCACTACGTGGTGGCCGGTGCAGGCGAGCCAGTATTGCTGATCCACGGCTTTCCGCAAACCTGGTACGAGTGGCGCGAAGTCATGGCCGAGTTGGCCAAGACGTACACCGTAATTGCGCCCGACTACCGCGGAGCTGGCGAGTCGGAGCGCCCCCAGGGCGGCTACGACAAACACACGATGATGGAAGACTTGCGCGGGCTGGTGCAGCAACTGGGTTTCAAGCGCCTGCGCGTCGTGGGCCACGACATCGGTGCGATGGTGGCCTACCGTTACGCCGCCGTTCATCCGGACGAAGTGCAGCAACTCGTGCTGATGGATGCCCCGGTTCCGGGCACCTCGGCGATCGACCAGATCCGCGCCATGCCGCGTGCCTGGCACATCAACTTTCACCACGCGCGCGACGTCGCAGAAATGCTGGTTGCGGGCCGGGAGCCCGAGTACCTGCGGTTTTTCTTCAAGAGCAGGTTCGCCAACCCGGACGTCATGTCGGAGGAGGACATGGCTGTCTATATCGCAGCGTATTCCGGGCCGGGAGGAATGCGCGCCGGGTTCGAGGTTTATCGTGCGTGGGGTCAGGATGCCAAGGACAACAAGCCGTATCTCGAACGCCAGCTCGCCATGCCCGTCCTTATGCTGGGCGGTGAAGTCAGCGTCAGCGGGCCGCTGCTCGAAGCCATGACGCACGAAATCGCGAGCAACGGAGTGTTCAAGCTCATAAACAATGCGGGCCACTGGCTGTGCGAGGAAAATCCGATCGAGGTCCAGCGGCTTCTGCTCGAATTCTTTGCTTCGGCGACGTCCAAAAGCTGAGTGTTCCCCAAAAACGGGCGTTGTTGCACGGATAGCCGCATGGCGTAGGATTTTCTGTTTACTGCTTCGGTCGACCCATGCCCAATAAACACAACGAAGATCGGCACCACTACATCGCCAAGAAGTTGATGAAGGTGACGAACTGGGCGGAGTACAACGCTGGACTGCGTCAGCGCGGGAGTCTGACGCTATGGATCACCGAGGAAGCAAAGGCTGCCCAGCATTTCCCTGGGGCGTTTCCGTGGTCCAGCCAGACCCAACATTGACCGGGAGCCGGCTTGGAAACATTCGACAACATCATCGTGGGCGCGGGTTCGTCGGGCTGCGTCATCGCCAATCGCCTGTCCGAAAGCGGCAGGGACCGCGTGCTGCTCATCGAGGCGGGCGGCGGGTTCAACGACCCCATGATCCAGATGCCCAAGGGCTTCGCCCGGCTGATGCACGATCGCGATCGCACCTGGCGTGCCACTGCGCAGCGGCACGTCGGCGGCGTCAAGACCGGCACTGAAGTGTGGATTCGCGGCAAGGCGCTGGGCGGCTCGAGCTCGATCAACGGCATGATCTATTCGCGCGGCCACTTCCAGGACTACGAGGACTGGAAGGCGCTGGCCGGGCCGCTGTGGGGCTGGGATGAGATGAAGAAGGCCTTCATGGCCATCGAGGACCATGAGCTGCCCGCTACGGACTTCCGCGGCCGCGGCGGCCAGCTGAAGGTCAGGACCGGCAAGTACCGTTATCCGCTGGCGGAAGTGTTCATCAAGGCGGGCGAGGCGATGGGCCTTCCCCGCAAGGAAGACCTGAACGAACCCGATCACGAAGGCATCGGTTATTACAACTACACCATCGACCGCGGCCGGCGCTGGAGCGCGGCACACGCTTTTCTCGCGCCGGCGATGAAGCGCAGCAACCTCACGGTCGAGACGCATGTCGAAATCGACCGTATCGTCTTCGAGGGCCGGCGCGCGGTCGGCGTGGCCGGTCGGCGCAATGGCCAGCCGGTGGAGTTCCGCTGCCGCGGCGAGGTGGTCGTGTGCTCGGGGACGATCAACTCCCCCCGTTTGCTTCAGTTGTCCGGTATCGGGCCGGCAGACCGGCTACGCGCGGCCGGCGTGGAGGTGCTGGTGGATTCACCCGACGTGGGTGGACGCTTGCGCGAGCACTTGGGGTTTGCCATGCCGTACCGCCTGAGGAACGATGCCGGCATCAACGCGCGCCTGCGCGGCCCGGGCCTCGTGGCGAGCGTCCTGCAGTACTACCTGTTCCGCTCGGGCATCCTGGCCGCCGGCCCCTACGAAGTGGGCGCCTTTGCGCGCACGGGGCCGTCGCTGCCGCGCCCGGACATTCAGGTCTACCTCGGCGCGATCAGCACGGGGCGCCCGGTCGAAGGACTCCCGCCTTCCGCAGTGCCGATCGAGAAGCTGCCCGGGATGACGATTTCCTGCCACGCCTTGCGACTGACCAGCGAAAGCGACCTGATGGTCACCACGCCGGACCCGACGCAGCCCGTGACCATCCGTGCCAACTGGCTGGCGACGGATTACGACCGCACCACCATGCTGAACATGGTGAAGTACATGCGGCGTTTCGTGACCATGGCGCCCCTGGCGGCCTATGTCGGCGAGGAACTGGTGCCCGGCAGCCAGGTGAAATCCGACGAGGAAATCTTGGAGGCCCTCAAGCAGCACCTCACCAACGCCATCCACGCCACGGGCACCTGCCGCATGGGGCTGGACGACAAGTCGGTCGTCGATACGCAACTCAAGGTGCGCGGCACCGAAAACGTGCGCGTCGTCGATTGCTCGGTCATGCCGTCGCTGATTTCCGGCAACACCAATGCGCCGGCCATCGCGCTGGCTTGGCGAGCGGCGGACCTGTGGCAGGCCGAGCGGAAACGGGGATAACGGACGGGAGCCCGGCGATCAGGCGTACTCGATCACCACGCGCACGCAGCGGCCTCACAGCGGCGCCGAGCTTGCGTTTTAATATGGCACTATCAACGCGCGCCACATAGAGGAGATATCGATGCAGGCGGACGATTTCGACGTAGTGGTACTGGGGACGGGGGCTGCCGGGCTGACTGCGGCCGTGGTCGCGCACGAAGGCGGCGCGCGCGTGGGCGTGTTCGAAAAAGCCGACCAGGTCGGAGGCACCACCGCGTGGTCCGGGGGGCAGGTGTGGATACCCAACAATCCCCATATGGGTGCGATCGGCCGGCCGGACAGCCGCGAACAGGCGCTGACCTACATCATGTCGTTGTCGCACGGCATGATCGATCGGCGGCTCGCGGAGATTTTCGTCGATACGGGCCCGGACATGGTGCGTTTCCTGGAAGCGCGCACGCCGGTGAAGTTCTATGCGGTTGCCGGCATGCCGGACTACCACCCGGAGTTTCCCGGTGGCCGGCCCGAGGGTGGCCGCACCATCGAGTGCCCGCTTTATCCGTATAACGAACTGGGCGAATGGTCGAACCGCGTCACGCCTTCACCCTATTACGTCGGCGGGCACTACACCATGAGTGAGACGCCGCTGGGCAGCGCGCTACCCAGACCGCCCAGCGCGGAAGAACTGGCGCGGCGGGAGGCAAACAATGAACGCGGATGCGGGCAGGGGCTGGTCGGGCGCCTGCTCAAGGGTTGCCTGGACCGCGGCATCCAGCCCGAAACCTCATGCCGGGCCGTGGATCTCGTGATGGAGGGTGGGCAAGTCGCCGGCGTCCGGTTGGAAACGCCCAAAGGGCCGCGCCAAGTCCTGGCACGCCGCGGCGTCATCCTCGCCACCGGAGGCTTCGAATGGAACCCGGAATTCGTGCGTGCTTTTCTGCGTGGACCCATGACTCATCCCGTTTCCATCCAGACCAACACCGGCGACGGCCTGCGCATGGCGATGAAGGCGGGCGCCATGCTGGGCAATATGCGCGAGGCCTGGTGGATGCCGGCAGCCAATATGCCGGAGGGCGCCATGGGGCGGCAGATGATCAGCTCGCACCGCACGCTGCCGCATTCCATCATGGTCAACAGCCGCGGCAGGCGATTCACCAATGAGGCCGCCAACTACAACGCTTTCGGCGGCGCCTTCCATGAAATCGACGTGGCGCGCTTTGCCTACGCCAACCTGCCGTGCTGGCTAATTTTCGACCACACCTATGTGCGCAAGTACGGCTTCAGCGCGCGCTTCGGCACGGCCGGCGTGGTTGCGGACTGGGTGCCGCGGGCGCCGGATCTCGCGGGCCTGGCGAATCTGCTGGGCATCCCGCCGCAGGGGCTGGCCGACACCGTGGCGCGCTGGAACGTCAATGTCGCCGCAGGCGGCGACCCGGACTTCCAGCGCGGCGAAAGCGCCCACGATCGCTGGTGGGGCGACCCCCACCGCAAGGGCACGCGCGAAGGCACGCTGGGCACGCTCACCGAGGGGCCTTATTACGCCATCGAGGTTTTCAGCGGCGCGCTGGGCACCAAGGGCGGGCCCAAGGTTGACATCGATGCGCGGGCCATCGACATCGACGGCAAACCCATTGCGGGCCTGTATGCCGCTGGCAATGTCATGGCGTCGCCGTTCGGCATGACTTATGGCGGACCGGGCGGGACGCTGGGTCCGGCGATGGTGTTCGCCTATCTTGCGGGATGCCACGCCGCCGGCCGGACCGGCTGAGGGCGTCTAACCTTCCAGCCGCTCCACGTCCTGGTCGCGTGCTGCGGCCAGCCAGCGCGCAGCCGGACCGTGGCCGGCGATCACGCAGTCCGCGTCCACCTCGACCAGCGGCTCGAGGACGAAACGCCGCAGGTGCATGCGCGGCATATTGATTTGACGCGGCGGTTTGCCGACCATCCGGCCGTTGGTCTGGCCTACGGTCATCAGCGCCGCGTGGAGATGATGCGTGCCGTGGCCACGAATCCGAAGCTGCTGCCGCTCGACGAACCCAGCCTCGGCCTCTCATCCCTTATCACCGACCAGGTGTACGATGCGCTGCGCAGCCCGAACGACGCGGGGCTCACCATCCTGCTGGTGGAGCAAAACGCCCATCGCGCCTTGCAGGCCACCAAACGCGCTTAGCTGCTGGAACACGGCGAACTGGCCTTCCAAGGCAATAGCGCGGACCTGATCAATGACGAGAAGGTTATTGCGCACTACCTCGGGCACCTCCCCAGTGCCTGATTTTTTCAATCCTGATAGGAAATAGCAATGAGTACCCTGACTGCAGCTCAAGAGAACCTGGTCTCCAGGTTTTCGTCCGTGGTCGAAGGCAAGCCCCAATTTCCCCGGCATGAATTTTTTGCGGAGCTGCGACAGGACTTGCCAATTTTCCGCAGCGACCTGCTCGATGCCTGGGTGGTGTCACGCTACGACGACGTGAAATACGTCCTGTCCAGTGACAGCCAGTTTCAACCGCCGCAGGAGGGCGCCGGCGCGTCTGCGTTCGGCCGGTCGTTCATGCAGATGAGCGGGCGGGAGCATAGCAAAAAAATCGGCATCGTCGGGCGCGAAATCCGCTCGCAGCGGTCCTTGCGCGAACGCCTCAGCGCCATCGTGTTCGAAATCGCGCGCCACCAGGCGGTTTCCCTGCGCATGGGTGAAACCATGGATTTGCGCGAGCATTACGCGATGTGGGTACCGCTGCTGTCCATCACCGCGCTGACCGACCTGCCCGAGGCGGCGCGTTTTCGCGACTGGTACCGCACCATCGTTGCGGGCAGTTCTTCCAGTATTACCAATCCGGGCGCCAGGGTGGCGGCCGCCGCAGCGCGCGAGGAGGTGCGGATGTTCCTGGAACCCATCATCGAGGAGCGTCGCCGCAATCCGGGCAAGGACTTGCTGTCCGACCTGGTGAGCGCGCATTACGAAGGAGAACCGATTCCCCACGAGGAAATCGTCTCCAACATCATCTTCCTGTTGGCAGCGGGCGTGGAAACTACCGAGCGGGTGTTGACCAGCGTGCTCAGGCACGTCGCGCTGGACTCGGCGGAATGGGACTGGCTGAAAGCCAACTACACCGACCCGGAGTCGCTTTCCGCTTTTTGCGCAGAGGCTCTGCGTTTCTATCCGCCGGTCAACGCGAACATACGCACGGTATTGGAAGAGGTGGAAATTGCCGGCGTGAAGGTGCGGCCGGGTGAAAAAATGTGTGTTTTGAGTGTGTCGGGCAACCACGACCCCAGCCATTTTCCGGAAGCCTCCCGCTTCGATCACAAGCGCTTCATGGGTGCCAGCGACCGCCAGTTCACTGCTGGGGGCGACATACTGTCCTTCGGAGGCGGCATCCACCATTGCGTGGGTGTACGGCTGGCTAAAACTGAGATGGAACACGCGCTGACGGCGTTCCTCGCGCGGGTCGCACGCATCGAGTTGGTGGGTGCGCCGCCACCCGCGGAGGGCTTCATCTTCCATTCACCACCCAGCCTGCCGGCGATCCTGCATCCGGCCTGACAACAGCTGTACCAGGAGCATGTAATGACATGCTCCTGGCGCGCTCGGAATGGGTGACCCGCGTGTCACTGGAAGTCGATGGCGGTTTGGGCCTGGGAGTATCGAAGTTTTGAACGACCATGAAGGAGTATTGCCATGCAAGTCAGCAGCAAACACGGTGTGTACCGCACCTTGCCCGGGCGGCAACCATGATCGCGGGTCAGGGCATCATCCAAAACGCGTATGTGGTCAACGACATTGACCAGGCGATCGAGCGCTGGCATGGTATGTGGGGCATCGGCCCGTTCATCGTGCGCCGCCACATCGTGATGGAGCAGGTGTGGTACCGGGGTACGCCCACCACACTCGACATCTCGGCGGCTTTTGTGCAGGCCGGGCCGGTACAGATCGAGTTTATCTGCCAGCACGACGCCGTCCCGTCAGCATTTCGCGACTGCTTTGCGCCCGGCCAGGAGGGTTTTCACCATAACGCCCTGATGCCTGTGGATTACGCCGCAACGGTAGCGAATTTTGTAGCGCTGGGGTACCCGGTTGCCACCGAACTGCGCACACGCAGCGGACGCGGGGCGTCATACATGGACACCCGACCCGTGCTCGGCCACATGGTGGAGATCTATCCGGTCAGCGACGGCATCAAGGCGCTGTACGAGACGGTGGCCAGGGAAGCCGCCAACTGGGACCGGCGCACACTGAAGATCGAACTCGATCCGGCCAAATAGTAATTTGGCCCACCTGCTCTGGGGAACCATCCCAGACTGTCAAGCTGAATGCCGGCGGCGATCTCGACGCTCTCTGGCTGCTTGCTCGACGACAGCTGCGACGTACGGCTCAGTGGCCTTCTGAGCGGCCTTCCATGCGCCGCGCAAAATGACTGGCCACCAGCAGCGCCGCGCCAGCGACGAAGAGCACGGGCGTGACGCCGACCGCGGTGCCGATGGCGCCGATCACGATGGGCGACAGTGCGCTGATGCCGCCCTGCGCAACCTGCTGCAGTCCCATCATCTCGCCCTGCCGGCCCGGCGGCGAATTGTTGACGAAAGCCGCCATGACCAACGGCTGGCCCATGCCATGCGACATGCCGATGGCCATGGCGAGTGGCACGTAGAACAGCGGCTGGCCCGCCAGGCCGAACAGGATGAGGCCGATGCCGGCGATGATGTACAGATTGGCCACCACGACCCAGTGGCGGACGCGGTCGATGAACAGCGGCAGCCCAGCGCGGGCGACGAACGAGGCGCCGGCGTAGCTGCCAAGGATGGTGCCGACAACCGATCCGGACAGGCCGGCCGCCTTGGCCAGCAGCGGCACGATGAAATTGAACATGTCTGTCAGCGACGGGTTGGTGAAACTCACCAGCAGGATGGGCCGGAATTTGCGGTCCGACACCGCAGCCAGCAGGTGTACCGGCGAGCGCACCACCTGCTCGGCCGCGTTGGGCAGCATGTGCCCGTGCCATAGCATCAGCAGCGCGAGCAACACGGGATATGCGGCGAGCAGCGCGAACACGCCGCTGCCGGTAATGGCGTCGGAGCCAAAGCCTGCGGTCATCGAGCCGGCGGCGAAGCCGGCCGATATGCCCACGGTCAGCCAGCTGAAATTGAGCGTCCGCTCCTTGGGCGTGCCGATGCGCATGACGCCGACGTTAAGTGCCACCGTGAAGCCGACATAGCAGGTGCCCGACACGGCGGCGGCAAAACCCAGCGTCCACACCGACGGCCAGGCGAAGACCAGCGCCAGCGCGCCCAGCAGGATCGCGATGCAGAAGAAGATCGGCCCGCGCACGCCGGCGCGATCGACGATGCGCCCGGCCGGAATGCTCACCACCATGGGCAGGATGAACGACAGCGCATTGAGCATGCCGACCACCGCGGGCGACAGGCCGATGTGCAGCGCATGCAGCGTGACGGCGACGCGCGTTCCCTGCGGGCCGGCATAGGCCAGAATGGCCAGCATGACGATGACCGCCTTGTTCATCGGGACGGGGGCACGGCGTGTTTCTGCATGACGCTGCAAGGATAGTGGAACAGCGCCATGGCACATGGCCCGAAGGGACGGGGTAAGTCTAGCCCATCTTTGTCATCAGGCACTACAAATCCCAATGAAATCAATAATTTAGGGAATATTTCCGGCGTGTATGGCACTACATTTGTGTAATGCCGCACTAGGTTTCAAAGCATCGCTGGGAGAATACCGCGGCGCGTTTCAACCAGCACGCGGTGCAGGGCACGGATCCGGATTTCGGCCGCGGCACCAGGGACTACATACGGCGTTTCGCGGGCGACCCGAGCCACCAGCCGAACTCCGTGCTGGGTGCGGTCGACACCGCGCCATTCTTCGGTTTCCGTCTGCGCTTCGTGGGCACTGGTATTGGATCGAGCGGCATACACATCGATGGGGATGGCCACGTGCTCGACACGCTGGGCCTGCCGATCCCGGGCCTCTATGCAGTGGGCTCCTGCGCTGCCTACACCACCATGGGCACGGGCTACAACAGCGGATTTGCGCTGGGCCGCGGCCTCACCCTGGCCTACCAAGTCAGCCAGGAACTCGCCGGTCTTCCGGTGCCGCCCTGAGTGACAGACGTCTACAACGTGTATTCGACCTTGAAGTCGGGCTCGTCAGGAAGTTCATGCTGTACTTGCGGTGAAATATCTGCATGGTCAATCGATAGACCTCCACAACGCGATGCCGGAAGCGGGCCGCCTCATCGACCGGCGCGCGGGATTGCCGGCCGGCCGGGGCGCGATCCGATGGCCACGACGATCACGTCGACACCGGCCGCTTGCGCTGCGGGCGAGCGGTACGCCTGACACCGGACGCATCCGTTGATGAGCGCGATGCGGTAACGAACGATCTCGTTCAATCGGTCCGCAAGCTCACTGGCCAGGGCCGCTGCGTTCAGCAGCCCGTTCGCGTTGGGCGGCGATGTCGAGAGCGGCCAACCGGCCGTACGTCATGGCGCGGCTCAGCGAGTACCCGCTGTTGTATCCCAGACCCGCTGCGATCCGCGCCGCTGATTCGCCTGCTGCGTGCAGGCCGACGACTTCGGAGCCGTCGGACCGGAGCACGCGTCCTGCGAGCCCTGTGCGCAGGCCGGCTGCCGCGATGCCAGTGTTCAACAGCCGCAATCGGAGACCGTGGAACGGTGCCCTCGAAAGCGGCGCCACGTTCGGGCTGATCGGATGGTTCGCATCACCCCGGAACTTGCGCACGGACAGGTTCGATCCCCGGCCGTACTCGGCGTCGTGACCATTCGCGGCTCCGATGTTGAAGTTCGCGACGGTGGCGACGAAGCGCTGCGGGTCGATGCCCAGCGCGACGGCGAGGCCTTCGAGCGTGGGTGCAGTGGTCACCAGACCCTCGGGGTACGGTCGACCCGGTTGCGATGGTCCGAGGCCGTATCGCTGGTGGTGATCCTCGTCCCAGACCAGGAACATCGGCAGATGCTCGAGCCGGCCCGACGCATCGCGCGCCAGCCCAGCCTCCACCAGTGCCGGATGGAACGAGTCGTCGCAGAAGCGCGAGCCGGTTTGATCGACCACGATGGCGTGCGGCATGCAGTGCTCGTAACAACCTCTGGCGCCGCTGTCGTCAGGGAATGACGGGGCGGACAGGATGTACCCGGGCAGCACAGGCGCGGCCCATGCCGGGAGTGCAACGACCTTGGCACCGACGGCGGTGCCAAGGCCGATGGCGTCGCCGGTCAGCGTGCGGGGGGCCACGCTGCCGGCGTCGTCGGCCGGGATGCCGGTGAACCGTTCGCTCAGCTCGGGCGACCAGTCGTGCGCGCCGGTTGCCAGCACGACCCACCCGGTAAGCCTCGACTCGGCTCCGTCGCGATCGATGATCGTGACGCCGCCGACGACGCCGTCGTCGTCGACGTTCAACGAGGTCACGGTGGTCTCGGTCAGGATCGGGATCTGCCGATCGATCACTGCCGCGAGGAATGCCGCGGCGATGCCCTGCCCGAACGTCAACACGTCGCGCGCTCGACGCTCGGCCAAGAGCTCGTGGTCCCACTCGGTTCGGCTGGCGATACCACCCCAGGCAAACATCTCGCCGTAGGTGATGCCGCTGGGGAAGTGCGGAGCATTGAGGAGGCGGCTGCGCCACTCGCCGAGTCGCGATCCGTCGAACGGTGCACCTGTCAGATACCGACCGGTGGCCCTGGAGCCCGCGACGCCAGGGAAGTAGTAGTCGGGATAGTCGGGGATCACCTCCCAGCGGATCACGCCCATGTCCTCGAACGCTTTGGCAGCCGCGCTCGCTCCGTCGATCCACTCGGTGGCCCGCTCGTCGTCGAACAGCGATGGATCGCGCGCTGCGAGTGTCCGCACGTACGTGAGCACGTCGTGGGGATCGTCGGCGATGCCCTCTCGGGCCGCGACGTGGTTGGCACCGACCCACACCTGTCCCCCCGAGTAGGCCGCAGCCCCTCCGAGGCGAGCCCCCTTCTCGATCAACGTGACGCTGAGGCCGGCGTCAGCGGCGGTGATGGCTGCGCTGAGGCCGCCCAAGCCGCCACCTACCACGATGACTCGATCCTCGACGCTCATCAGGAAATTCAACCGCATGAGGCCAAGTATGACACCGAAAAGCGCCCTGACTGTCGACGCGTGGCTGGCGCGTACGGGCGATGGACTGAGCAGTTACCGTGACGGCATCATCACGGCTGCTACTACCGCAAGGCCGGTCGCCGCTCTGGTGGGTGCAACCATGCGGCAGGCAACGGCGGAATATGGCGACTGCGTAGAAAAACGAGTTATATCCGATAGCTGTGAGTATGACTAGGTTTGCCGTGTATATTCACTAAATGTATTTCATAAATCTGCCTATAACATCTCAATCAATTCTGCGAGTTTTCGCATGAGCACCCACACCATCGACACCCTTTTAGCCCGCCGCATGGTCGAAGCCGCCGCGATCCGTGGTGCGTCCATCATTGGCCAGCCTGGCGGCTGGTCGGTCATGCTCAAAATCGGTATGACTGAGACGCCCCTGGGCACCCAACGCACCGACAAGCCGCGCACATGGCGCAGCCTGGATACGTGCATGGACTATCTGCGCAACGAGTTAAAGATAGTTCGGCTTGATGCGCTCGACGCCAGCAACTACAGCGAAACGGCCATCAATACCCCGCGCCGGGCAGATGCTGCCAAACGGATGAAGGCGGCCCATGAAGCCGCCGCTTATGACAAATGGTTTCGCGCCATGGTTCAGGAAGCCATCGACGATCCGCGCCCGACGATTCCACATGACAAAGTGATGGCCAACGCGCAAGCGTTGATTGACGCCAAGCGGAAAAAACATGTCGACAAAGCCTAAGCTGAAGTGGACGCACCCGGCCAACGACGATTTGCTGATGATCCTGGACCACATTTCAGACGACAGCCCGACTGCCGCGCAGAATTTGAAAGACGAGATCGATGCCAAGGCCGCCGCGCTGCCCGATCATCCAAAGCTCTATAAACCAGGACGCATGCAGGGCACGCGTGAGCTGGTGGTGAGGCCGAACTATGTGTTGATTTATCGAATCACCGACACGACCATCGACGTGCTGCGCGTGCTGCACGCCAGACAAAACTGGCCGCCATTGAAAGGGGGAATCAGTATATAGACAGCAAACTTGGGTCTTGTGCCAGAGCGCCATGCATCGAGGGCGCAGCACCCCTGATCATGAAAGACACTGTGTGGGTGTGTAGTCGCCCAAAGGCTGAGGTCGCGAAAACTTTTGATGGCATCTGACCGCGAAACCTAACTCGACCCGCCACCATTCACTCGTACCCCGGATTGCTTGACACCGCCTCTTGCGAGGCCGGTGGACAGCGCACGTTAGAATTTCCCTTAAAGGAATCTCGTCTCCTTGTAGCAAACCACTTTAAGACCAAACCTATCGCATTTCGAGCAACAGGAGACAACATGCAGGCAGACGAATTCGACGTCGTGGTACTGGGCACCGGCGCCGCCGGCATGGTGGCCGCGCTGGCTGCGCACGATGCCGGTGCCACGGTGGGCATCTTCGAGAAAGCCGAAGTGATAGGCGGGACCACGGCGCTCTCGGGCGGTGTGTGCTGGCTGCCCTGCAACCACCTGGCGGCCGAGGCCGGCTTGCTGGATTCGCGCGAAGACGCGCTGACCTATTTGCGCGCTCTCTCGCACGGCCTGATATCGGACGAACTCGCTGAAGCGCTGGTGGACGGCACCGGCCCGGTACTCGATTTCCTGGAAACCCAAGCCGGCCTGCAGTTCCAGCTGTTGCCGATTCCCGACTACCACGCCGAGCGCCCGGGCGGAAAACCCCGCGGCGGCCGCTCCATCGAACCCACCACCACGGCATTCGACGAACTGGGCGATTGGGGGTCGCGCATCGGTATCGGCCAGTTTTCCGACCCGATAACCGGAGACGTCTACCTGACCACGCTGGACTCTCCGCGCGGTGGCGGCAGCGGCCGCATCGACGCGGCGGAGCTGGAGCGGCGCCGGGTGCGCCGCATCAATGGCCGCGGTCGCGGCATGATTGGCGGGCTGCTCAAGGCCTGCCTGTCACGTGGCATCGAACCCGTGACCGGAGCGCGGGCCACCGAACTGCTGACCGAAGGCGGGCAGGTGACCGGTGTGCGCATCCTTGCCCAGGCCGGCACACGCGAGGTGCTGGCGCGCCGTGGCGTCATCCTGGCCACCGGTGGCTTTGAATGGGATGCCGAGCTTTGCGCCAGTTTCCTGCGCGGCCCGATGCGCCACCCGGCGAGTATTCCCACCAATACCGGCGACGGCCTCAAGATGGCCATGCGCGTGGGCGCCAAGCTGGGCAATATGCGCGAGGCCTGGTGGATGCCGGCGGCCATTATCCCGGGCGTCCAGCAGTACGGTGAACAAAAGGTGGCTTTGATCCTGCGCGAGCGCGCCCTGCCAGCCACCATCATGGTGAACCGGCACGGCAAACGTTTTGTCAACGAAGCCACCAACTACAACGCCATCGCGGGCGCCTTCCACCATCTCGATCCGGTGCAGTTCGAATATGGCAACCTGCCGTGCTGGATTGTCTTCGACAGCCGCATGGTGCGCGAATTCGGTTTCCTGGACGTTGCAGCCGGCGGTGACATGCCCGCCTGGGTGCCCAGCGCACCCACGCTTGCGGCGCTGGCGCAGCAACTGGGCATACCCGCCGCCGCACTGGAAGACACGGTAGCCCGCTGGAACAACAATGTGGCTACCGGCAGCGATCCGGACTTCGCGCGCGGGGACTCCGCATACGACGGCTTCAACGGCGACATCACGCATTACCCCGGCAAGGAGTCCACCCTGGGGCCCATAGGCGCAGCGCCGTTTTATGCGCTTCCCCTGGAGAGCAGCACCCTGGGCACCAAGGGGGGACCGCGCACCAACCGCCACGCGGCCGTGCTCGACGTGGACGGCCATCCCCATCCCCGGCCTGTACGCGGCCGGCAACGTGATGGCCGGCCCCACCGGCATGGTGTACGGTGGCGCAGGCGGCACACTGGGCCCGGCGATCGTGTTTGGATATGCGGCCGGGCGGCATGCTGCAATGAGGACATCATAGGACTCGGGGGTCGGATCCCGATTCAGGACAACCACCTCAACGGAGCGCGAGCAGTAGAACGAAATCGGGCTCGGCCCCCAACTGATTAACAGGGATGCACGAATCAAGGAGATGTACCACATGGCACAACGTTTTTCCGGCAAGGTATTGCTGACAACTGGTGGGGGCTCCGGCCTGGCGGCGGCGGTGGCGCGCCGTTATTCCAGCGAAGGCGGGCGTGTTGCGGTGCTGGACATCGATGCCGGGCGCGCGCAGGCCGTAGCCTCCGAGTTGCCGGGCTCGATCGGCCTGGCCTGCGACGTGGCGAGCGAAGATGGCGTGCGTGATGCGGTGGCAAGGGTGCAGCGGGAGTTCGGCCGCATCGACGCTGCCTTCAATGCCGCGGGGCACGCCGACTTCGGCCCGATCGAGGAATGGACACTGGAGCGCTGGAACCGCATGCTGGGGGTGCACCTGGGGGGCACTTTCCTGGTGTGCAAGAACGTCTTGCCCATCATGCGGGCGCAGGGCGGCGGATCGATCGTCAACGTGGCGTCGATCGCCGCCATCGTGGCGCAGCCCTTCAACGCCCCCTACGGTGCGGCAAAGAGTGCGATTGCCGGTTTCTCGCGCCAGTTGGCACTGGAGGCGGCGCCGCTGGTGCGGGTCAACGTGGTCGCGCCCGGCCGCATTCGGACCGGCATGACCGAACCCTTGTGGAAGAAGCGTGGGGGGGGCGACATGGACACGGGCGTGGCACAGGCCGCCAACCTGAACATGCTCAAGCGGGTCGGCGAGGCGGACGATATTGCCGGACCGGTGTGTTTTTTGTTCTCGGACGATGCCGGCTTCATGACCGGGACGACCCTGGTGCCCGACGGCGGTGAAACCCTGATCTGACCATGGGCGCGCAAACCGAATTGCATGCGGACACGCGTGGTCGCCTGATGGCGATGGACTCGGCGTATGACGTCAGTGCGGAGAACCGCGGCCGTGACATCGTGATCAATGCGTCCTATTGCGGTGTGTTGCCGGCGCGTTTTATTGCCGAGCAGCGCCCGCGCGGCGCCATCGGTATCGATTGTGGCGTCGGGCCAGCGGGTGCGTCGGTGGCCGGCCTGTGGTACCTGGAGGCCTTGAACATTCCGGCTGCGGCCGCCGATGTGATGGACGTGCGGCTGGGCGATGGCGTGGACCTGTATACGCAGGGGCGGATCAGTTTTGCCAACCGGCCGGCCCTCGATTGCGGTGTGGTCATCGGCATGTCGGTGCGTGAGGCAGCGCTTGCCATGCTCGAATCCGAGCCCGGTGCGCCCTCGGCGTCCGACGTGACCAACCGCACAGTCATGGAGACCGGGGCAGACGGACGGCAGGTGGTGTGCACCGACTCGATCGCGTTCGCCATCCCCGACGATGTGCGCAATGTGCTGGTGACCGCCGGGCATACCGGTCGCAGCGCGGTACCGTACCTGCTCCAGGCGCGGCCATTCGGATTCATCTGCTCGGACGGCGGCAAGGGGCGCGAGGACGCGGGTGTCGCCGGGCTGGCGATCGTCGAAGCCGAAGGCCTGGCCGGCGCGACTGTCGACGCGCGGCTGGCGCGTATGGGCGATGGACTGAGCAGTTACCGTGACGGCATCATCAGCGCGGCCAACACGTTGGCCGTCGCCGCGGGCGTGCGGGTCGGCATGGCGGCGGCGCAAGCGGCCTCGCTGCTGCTGAGGCGTCAGTAATCGGGCGTATGCAGGACCACCTGCTGGTCCACGATGCGATCACCATCGATCGTGAGCGTGTCGGTGCCGCGCGTGCCATGGCCCTGGCCGCCGCGCAATTCCCACTGCATGACGACGACGACGGCGCCGCACCCCGCCTGCAAGCGCGCCGGCGTGCTGCGTTGCAGCGAATGCACCAGTAGCTGGCTCGTACCCAGGCGCTGGACGGCACGCGGAAAATACTGCGCCGGAATCTCGACGACGGCGCCGCGCGTGATACGCGCCTGATCGGAATAGTCCGCCGCCATCAGCACCGGGTCACCGGTGTGGACGGCGGCGATATGGACTTGCACCACGGCAAGCGGATCGGCGGCTGCGCCTTGCATACGCAGGGTCTGCTGCGCTGCCAGCACCGCGGCTCTTGTCGGCGGCGCATTGAATACGAGGTCGTCAGGCAACAGGCCTGCAACTGCTGCGCGAGTTGGTGTCGATGGTCGATTCATGGCGGATCCTCCTCACGGGTCGAGATGCTCAACGAGACTGCCGTTGCCGAGCCCGAACTGCTCGCCAGTGCACGATCACCAGGGCGCCCGGCGACCGTCACACCTTGCGCCGGCCTTCCCAGTAACGTTCGCGAACCGCCTTCTTGTCGATCTTGCCAATAGTGTTGCGTGGCATGGTGTCGACAATTTCTACGCGTTCGGGCTGCTTGATCGATGACAGGCTGGAGTTGCGGCACAGCTGCAGCAGTTCGTCCGCGGTCGCCGACGCACCGGGGTTGAGCGCCACGACTGCCAGCACCGCCTCACCCCATTTTTCGTCCGGGATGCCGACCACGGCGGCGTCGAGCACAGCCGGGTGGGTGTACAGCACGGATTCGACCTCGCTGGGCGCCAGGTTGTAACCGCCGCGGATGATCAGGTCCTTGATGCGGTCGACGATGTACCAGTAACCTTCGTCGTCCATGCGCCCGACATCACCCGAGTGCAACCAGCCGTCGATCAGCGCCTTGCCGGTACGCTCGGGCTCGCGGAAATAACCGAGCATGGTGTGGGGGCCGCTGAACACGATCTCGCCGGTTTCGCCGTGCGCGACATCGGCGCCGTCGGGGCCGACCAGGCGCACGGTCGTGGCATACGACGGCCGGCCGCACGACGCGAGCAATTGCGGCTTGTCGCCCAGCGCGGCCACATGATCGTGCTTGCGTAACAACGTACCGATGGATGCGATCTCTGCCATGCCGTAGAGCTGGATGAAGATCGGGCCGTAACGGGCCACGAGTGTGCGCAGTCGCTCGGTGGGAATCGGCGAGGAGCCATATCCCAGCGTCGTGATCGATGCCAGGCGTTGCGGGAAGTCACCCGGGTCCTGCTCCAGCAGCGTGGCGAGCATGGTTGGCACCAGGAAGGTGTGCGTGACGCGATGGCGCTGCACGGTCTCGCACAACGAAAAGCCGTTGAAACCGCGGCTTTCGGCGAATCCGATCGCCGCTCCGGCCATCAGCGCCGGCACCATGGTGATGTTGACGCAGGAGTTGTGCGGAATCTGTATCAGGTAACGCGCCTGCGCGTCGATCTCGTATTCGAGGCAGGCGACCGTGCCGTGTTGCAATGCCGCGGCATGGTCGAACAGGATGCCCTTGGGCAGGCCGGTGGTGCCACTGGTGTAGACGATGGCGAAATGGTCCTGTGGAAAAGCGGTGTGCGCCCAGTGCGGAAACGTCGCGTTGGCGCCAGCGAGTTCGGCCTCGTAACTGCCTCCGGCGTCGAGCACCAGCACCGGAATGGTGTGCGCGGCAGCGAGCCGCGATGCCATGGCCTCGAATTCGGGCTCGGTGATCAACATGCATGGTTCGGCGTTGGTCAGCACCGATGTCAGTTCGGCCTCGGACATGCGGAAGTTCAGGCCGACGTAGACCAGCGCTGCCTTGGTCGTGCCGACCAGCACTTCCACCACTTCCATCCTGTTGTGCACCAGCAATGCCACGCGCTCCCCCTTGGCGAATGCGTGGTCAACGCGCAACACATGGGCCAGGCGGTTGCTGCGTGCATCCAGGGTGGCGTAGTCCATGCGGCGTTCGCCGTCGAACAGGGCCAGGTCATGGGGTGCTCGTTGTGCGATCCGGGTGACGGTGAGTCCGACGTTCATGGTGTCCTGGGCGGGTGAGGCAGAGCGAAGAAACCGCGCAATCCCGATGGTGAAAACTGGGGCCGATTATCACTCGGACCGATACAGCCATCTGACCCGCAGGGGACTGCGCGTGGCGTCGCTGGCGCTTAAAATATTTTGTAAGTCCGCATCCGATCAGCACGACGACACCCACGTATCCGGCGGTGCCGGCACCGCCGTTGTTTATCCTACCTGAAAGCTCCCAATGACCTACGCCTATCCCGCCTACGCGTCCCTCCGGCTCGACCGTCCCGCCGACAGGGTGCTGCGCATCACCATGTCACGCGGCAAGATGAATGCCATGGACTTCGAGTTCCACCACGCGATGACCACGATCTGGCAACACATCGAGGATGATCCCTCGGTGAGTGCCGTGATCCTCACCGGCGAGGGTCGCGCGTTTTCCGCCGGAGGTGACTTCGAACTGGAGCAGAAGCTCGTCAACGAGTTCGAGTGGCGCGCCCGGATGTGGAAGGACGGTCGCAACCTGGTGAAGAACCTGATCCACTTCTCCAAGCCGCTGGTGTCGGCGATCAATGGCGCCGCGGCGGGCGGTGGGCTGGCCGTGGCCATGTTGTCGGACATCACCATCGCGGGCCGTTCGGCCAAGATTGTCGATGGCCATGTGCGACTGGGCGTGGCCGCCGGCGACCATGCGGCCGTCATCTGGCCCTTGTTGTGCGGCATGGCCAAGGCCAAGTACTACCTGATGAGCGGCGAGCATCTGTACGCCGAGGAAGCCGAGCGCATCGGATTGATCTCCCGTGTGGTCGACGACGACAAGCTGCAGGAGACCGCGTTGCAGGTGGCGGTGAACCTGACCAAGGCCTCACCCTCGGCGATCCGCTGGACCAAGTTGTCGATGAACAACTGGTTGACCATGGCCTGGCCCATCTTCGAAAATTCATTGACCCTGGAGATCCTCGGTTTCTCCGGTCCCGATGTGGTCGAAGGTCTCAAGGCCTACGAGGAAAAGCGACAGCCTGTGTTCGACCCCGACTGCCCGGTTTGATATGAACAGCATCCCCAATCCCAACCCGCTGGATTTCAGCGGCAAGACCGTGCTGGTGGTCGGCGGCTCCAGCGGCATCGGCAACGGCATCGCCCAGGGCTTCCGGCGCCACGGCGCCACCGTGCATGTGTGGGGGACGCGTGCGGCGGCCTCCGACTATCAGGTTGAGCAAGGGTCCGATCTCGAGGGACTTGGCTACGCGCAGGTCGACGTGGCCGACTTCGCCGCCGTCGCGGCGGCTCTTGCGCCGGAGCCGCTGGACGTGCTGGTGTTGTGCCAGGGAACGGTGGCTTACGGCCGCAAGGAATTCGAGATGGATACCTTCCAGCGCATCATCGACGTGAACCTGAACAGCCTGATGGCATGCGCAGTCAAATTCCGCGATGTGCTGGCCGCGCGCAAGGGTTCGGTGATCACAATCTCGTCGGTCGGCGGTTTGCGGGCGACCCGTGGCAACCCCGCCTACGCGGCGTCGAAGGCCGGCGCCATCCATCTCACCGCGACATTGGCGCAGGCCTGGGCGCGCAAGGGGATCCGGGTCAATGGCGTGGCGCCCGGCCTGGTGGACACGAAACTGACCAAGGTCACGATCGGCAACGACGATCGGCTGCGCGAACGGCTCGACGGCATCCCCGCGGGCCGGCTCGGCACGCCGCAGGAGATGGCCGATGCCTGCCTGTTCCTGGCGTCTCCCATGGCCAGTTATATCTACGGCCAGACGATCGCGGTGGATGGAGGACGCACGTTGTGAACTGCCGGGTCGCCCCCAAGGCGACGGCGCAGTCGCGGCGCAGACTGGCCATTGGGCGCAGCGCTTGCCATGTCGAAGCCAATCCCGCAGCGAGTCGCTTGGAGGCGGCCCAGTGAGTGTCGGTGCACCGGACGCCGCCGAGCGGCTGCGGCGCTGGGAACACTGGCTGGCCCAGTGCCAGGAGCAGGCGCTGGATGCCGATGCGCCGATCGTGGACCCGCACCACCATCTGTGGGAGCGTGGTGGCCATACCTACCTGCCGCAGCAGTTTGCCGGAGATGCCCGCTCCGGCGGCCATGCGCTGGTGTCGTCCGTCTACGTCGAATGCCTGTCGCAGTACCTCGGCAGCGGCCCTGCGCATCTGCGTCCGGTCGGCGAGACGGCGTATGTGGCCGGACTTGCGCGGCCCGCGCGGGAAATCGGCGAGGCTGCCATTGCGGCCGGTATCGTGGCCTATGCCGATCTGTCGCTGGCGGATGCGGCCGACGAGGTACTCGACGCCCATGAACAGGCCGGCTGCGGCCGCCTGCGTGGGGTTCGCTACAGCACGGCGCATGACGCCGACCCGGCGATCCACTGCGCTTATCAGACCCACCCGGGCATGTTGCGCGAGCCTGCCGTGCAGGCAGGGGCGAATCGGCTGGCGCGGCGCGGTCTTTCGATCGACGTCTGGTTGTATTTCCACCAACTCGGTGACGTGCTGGCGCTGGCCAGGGCCTGCCCCGACCTGACCATCGTGGTCGATCATGCCGGCGGGCCGATCGGCCTGGGTCCGTATGCAGGGCGGCGCGCCGAGGTGTTCGAACAATGGCGCACCGCCTTGCAGGCACTGGGCGCGCACGACAACATCCACCTCAAGTTCGGTGGGTTGGCGATGCCCTTGGCCGGATTCGACTGGCGCAAGTTGCCCCAGCCACCGGAATCGTCCATGCTGGCCGTGGCGTGGCAACCGTACTGGGACGTCTGCCTGGATGTGTTCGGAGCGCAGCGGTGCATGTTCGAGAGCAACTTCCCGGTCGATCGCAGCGGATGCTCCTACACGGCGTTGTGGAATGCCTTCAAGCGGCTCGCCGCGCCATTGACCGTCGCGGAGCGCCAGGCGGTGCTGGCCGGCACCGCGCAGAGGGTGTACCGGGTCTGAACCCGATACGGCTCAACCGGCAGGCTGCCGTTGCACCAGCAGTAGCGCAGCCTCACGCGCGGTCATGCCGACCCGAACGCCGCAGGCTTGCGCGAGCGGGTTGGCCGCGCTGATGATGCCGTCCTCGTAGGTGCTCATGCCATCGCCCATGCGTGCGCGCCGGCCATCCACGGTAGCGCCGGCGACACCCTCCTGGTTGGTGATCTCCAGGCCGGCCATGCCGGAGTCGTTGCGGCCGCGTCCGCCGTCCGAGCAGACGAAGCCGAACGGGCGCACATGCATGATGTGCCGCGCACCACTGCGACCGGTATGGCCGGCAGTGACCAGCACGTTGCGCTGGTCGGCCTGGGTACCGAACACGATCGAGTCGGTGACGACGACCTGTCGCCCATCCTCCGTCTCGTGCATCACGCGCCGGTTCGTCACTTGGTAAGCGCCGGGGTTGCCGGGATCGTGCGCCAGCATCAGCCGCGCAGCTTCATGGGCCGGCATGCCGACCGTCACGCCGCAGTCGGCGGCGGGGCGATTCAGGTAGCTGATGCGGCCATTGCGGTAGACGTCGACACCGTCGCCGAGGATGACGGTCATCACGTCGACCGCAGCAGCGGGGACATTGAGCGCCTCGAAGTACCACAAGCCGGCTATGTTGGCGCCTTGTGGCCCGACAGCACCATCGAAGCCGATGGCCGCGCGTGGCAGGTGATCGCGCAGCAAACGCGCCGGCAACACGCCGATATACGAGGCCGTGACCAGCACGTCGCGTCCCCGATTGCGCGGCAATATGTCGGCGGCGCTGTCCAGTGCCATGATGCAGCCGCGCTCGGTGCGCAGCATCTCGGTCTGCAGGTCGGTCATCCGGCGGGTCCTGCAGGGTGCGTCCGGCTCATGTCGGCTCCAGCTCGATGGTCAGTTGCCGACGATCCCAATGTGCCGCGGCTTCGGCCACCATCCGATAGAGCCCCAGTATGGCTTCGCCCGACATGTACACCTCCGTCATGTGGCATCGCGATGTGGCGGCGCACGAAAAACGGGCCGATGCCCCACAACGCGTGCCAGCGCTCGATTGCTGCGTCGATGTCGTTGACGACATAGGCGTTCTGGATCAATTGCTGGGGGATGGTCATTGCTTGCTCCCGGGCTAGAACTTCGATACGCCCAGTCCCAGTCCGCCGTCGACCTCGAGCGCGACACCCGTGACCCACTCCGCACCGGCCAGGTACACCAGGGCCTCGGCCACTTCGGTGCTGGTGCCGATGCGCCCGAGCGCATGGTCGGGCGCGACCGTTGCGTACCGGGCGTCGGACTGCTCGGCCGTGAACAAACCCGCGCGCAGGTTGATCTCGGTGCTGACCGCACCCGGCAACACGCAGGACACCCGGATCTGCCGGCGACCGAGTTCGGCGGCCATTACCCGCGTCAACCCTTCGATGGCCGCCTTGGTGGTGGCATAAGGCGAGGCGCCAGGATAGGCCCGCCGGTTGTGGATCGAGCCCAGGAACAGGATGGCGCCATGGCTGGCCGCGAGCGCGGGCACGGCCATGCTGGAGAGCATCATGGCCGAGATCACGTTGGTGTCGAACGCCTCCTTGAGCACATCTTCGGTGTATTGGTCTACCGCCTGCCGGTACATGTTGGCGGCATTGTTCACCAGCACGTCGAGTTTTCCGCCGTGCGCGAGCGCCGCGGCCAGCATGGCTTCGCGGTCCCGCTGGATAGTGACATCGCCCGCGATCGCGTGGCAGGCCGGTCCGATTGATGCGACCACGGCCTCGATCTTGTCCTTGCGCCGGCCGGTGATGGTCACCTTGGCTCCTTGCGCTGCAAACAGTCGCGCAGTGGCTTCGCCGATGCCCGATCCACCGCCGGTGATCAATACCGACATGTTCCTGATGTCACGCATGAGCTGTTTCCTTGTGTCGATCCGGACTGCGTCGTTGCGCACGTCCGGCGGGTGGGTCGTCTGGTTGTCGTTCCGAGCGGCCGCCAACGGCGGCGGTCAGGCCTGCTGCAGCGCCCAGGCTGCCGCGCGGGTGATCAATTGCTGGTGCACCGGATGGTCGAGTGACTGCGCGTCGTGGCCCAGTGCGTCGTAGACCACCCGGCCACTTTCCCATTGGCGGGTCCACAACACCGGTGCCCAGTCGCCGGGTTGCCCGGCGTTGCCGGTCAGGTTGCGGGCATGGGCCAGCGGCACGACGTCCGGCGCAAGCCAGAGCCGTTCGTATACCTCGTCCTGGCACTGGAACGACGGCAGGCCGGCCGCCAGGCTGTCGTGGGCGGCGGTATCGAAACGTACTTCCACCTGCGCGTAAGGTGCATGGCCGGACTGGCCCCAGACCCAGCGGCCGCCCAGGATTTCGCCCCATTGCGGCCAGTCGTCGAAGCAGATCGCCGCGGTATGCAGGGCCAGCAAGGCCTTGCCCGAACGCAGGTGAGCGCGGATGGCCTCGCGCGCGTGCTCCGACAAGTCTAGCGCCCAGCGTTCCCGGTGCGGGTCGTATTTGGCATCGGCCATGCGCCAGCGCAGAGCGCTGACGGTCAGCAACTGGTATTCACCGCCCGCCAGCCGTTGGCACGCTGCTTCGATGTCTTCCTCGACATCGGTGGTGATGCCCTGCGCATGCAGGATCTGGGTGATCGAGGGGACGCTGGCCTGCGTCGGGTGGAACAGTCCGCCGGCGATCAGCAGGTTGCGCACCGGTACGGTCATGGCTTGGACGGCGCTTCGCGCGGCAGCAGGGCCAGCAGCGCCCGCGTGGCTCCGCCATCGACCACGAGCTCGTGGCCATTGATGTAGCTAGCCGCATCGGAGGCCAGGAAGATCACCGCCTCGGCGACGTCTTCGGATTTCCCCAGGCGCCGGCTGGGCACGGCGGCGCTGCGCAGGTCGCGCACGACCGGATTGGCGAAGAAGGGTGCCGACAGGCCGGCGTCGATGAAACCCGGCGCGACCGCGTTGATGCGCAGGCCCATCGGACCCCATTCCACCGCCATCAGCTCGGTGAGTTTGGCCAGGCCGGCTTTGGAGGCCGAATAGGCCCCGCTGTTGGGCGCCGGCGTGACGCCGTTGATCGACGTGATGTTGATGATGCTGCCCGAGCCGCGCGCGGCCATGCGCCGGGCCGCGAGTTGGCCGACGATGAAGCCGCTGACCAGGTTGACGTCGAGCACGCGCCGGAACTCCTCCAGCGTCTGTTCGATCAGTGGCTTGAAGCTCGCTATTCCGGCGCAGTTGACGACCAAGTCGGGCACTGCGCTGAAGTGCCCCTGGGCGGCGTCGAACGCGGCGCCGACCGATACTTCGTCCGTGACGTCGCAGGCCAGGCCGATGGCGCCGTCGATCGCCGCAGCCCTGTCCTTCGCGCGCTGGCCATCGTGATCGAGCAGCGCGACCCGGTAACCGGCAGCCGCAGCACGTACGCCGATGGCGGCGCCGATGTCACCGCCTCCACCTGTAACCAAGGCAAGTCGCATGGGTTTGTCTCCATTGTGGATGGTTTGTCATGCAAGCGCGACCGGATCGGCCCCTCGAGAAGAAGCGCAAATCTGTCGAATTTTATTGACGCAAAATTATGGCACGGGTACATTCAACGAAATCGTTTTAATTGATTATGTTGTAATTTGTTTGTTGCCGCCCGACGCGGCGTGTGCCGTACACGGCCATCGAGGAATCCAGACCCATGAAAAACCCGGCCTTGTCCCGCGCCCGCGTGATTGACCTGCATGCCCACATCGTGATTCCCGAGACGATCGGCGCTGCGGGTGCTTACGGGCCCACGATCGGCCAGAACACCGATGGATCACCTTTTTTCCAGATCGGCGACAACTACCGACTCAATGGTGTGCGTTACGTCGGCAGCCCGTTCATGGATCCGGAGCTGCGTATCCAGCGCATGGTCGAGCGTGGCATCGACTTCCAGGTGGTGTCTCCCAACCCGCTGACCTACATGCATTTCATCCCGGCCTCGGATGCGATACGGTTCTGTCGGATTCACAACGACGCGCTGGCGGCCATCGTGGGCAAGCATCCAGAGCAACTCGCCGGATTGGCGGCATTGCCGTTGCAGGACCCGCAGGCCGCGGCTGAAGAACTGCGCCGGAGCGTCACCGAGCTGGGCCTGGCTGGTGCATCGTTCGGCACCGACGCACCGCTGACGCTCGACGATGCGTCCATGGACGTCCTGTATTCGCAGGCAGTGCAGCTGGATGTGCCGCTGTTCATCCATCCGGGGCCCGCCGGCATCGACGGGCCGCCCGGAGATCCCGCGTTGCGGCGCTTCGAACTCGACATCATTGCGGGCTTTGCAGCCCAGGAGACATTGGCGGTGGCAACGCTGATCTATGGTGGCGTGCTGGACCGCCATCCGGGCCTCGATGTGTGTTTCAGCCACGGTGGTGGCGCCACGGCATTGTTGATGGGGCGTATGGCCAAGGGCGCCCGCAAGCGGCCCTGGTCGCCGCCCGCGCTGCGCGCCGAAGGGGCGTTCGAAGAGCGGCTCAATCGCTTGTGGTTCGACACCCATGTCGATCATCCCCAGGTGCTGGACCTGCTCAGTGCCGCGGTCGGGCACGACCACCTGGTCTACGGCACCAATTTCGCCGGCTGGGACGCCCCCGATCTACAGCCCTCCGACGGCCATGCGACGGTGGCCCCCGAACTGGCCGACAACGCCCGTCGCTTGCTGCGCGTGGCGCCGCAGGCTTGATGTGGCCATGGACACCAGGAGCCTGAACCGTGGTTGAAGCATTGTTGCTAGGCCGACCTGAAACCTTGAATTGAATGGAGATGTTATGGATGCCTCCCTGCCTACGGGCAAGGAAACAGGAGTGCTGAGATGAAACAGCCGTTTATCAGGAAAGAAATCCCGCGATGGCGGGGTGGATCCTCTGATGGATACGGCATCAAAGT